>Ga0209164_1000322_pt1 | contig 128990 bp, 116 predicted proteins | sample MTBNYHSulfiMetaG_FD_187458 | JGI IMG/M metagenome (GOLD analysis project Ga0209164, IMG submission 187458) | Enrichment culture microbial communities from rom New York Harbor, USA that are MTBE-degrading - MTBE-NYH (New York Harbor Sulfidogenic)... | ecosystem: Environmental > Aquatic > Marine... | reverse complement strand
CAAGCTGAGAGGCTGGGTCTAAACTGACCTGACGGGCGGACGCGGCCTCTGCCTGGCCGCGTCCGCCCTTTTAATCGAAAGTCGGCGGCATGAAGTTCCTGGAGATACCCAAGAACCTGTTCCGGGCCCATCTGCTCTTTCAGAAGATGGGCCGCTACCCCGAGCACTCCCGGGAGATGCGGGAGGTCTTTGTCTGGGTCCTCGAGGAGCGGGGCCTGGCCAGCCCGGCCGAGCTGAGGAACGTGGCCCGGGAAAAGGCCCGGACCGACGGCCTCGACGCCGACGACCCCAAGGTTCTGGAGGAGTACACCAGCGCCCTGATCGACCTCTACTTCGCCGCGGCGGTGGAACCGGAGGAGTGCGAGTCCTACATCAACCTGGCCCGCAAGCTGGCCAAGAACCGGGACCTTTCCCGGGTCCTCCACTGGGAGAACGCCTCTTCCCAGGAGATCGCCAAGCTCCTCCAGGAGTTCTGCGACCTCCCCCTGGGCGATCGGGTCATCCCCGAGGCCGAGGCGGTCGGGGTCAGGGTGGCCCTGATCAACCACTTCATCTCCAATCAGCTGCCCTACATCGGCATCGCCAAGAAACACGTCACCATCCGTGACATCAACGAGATCCTCAAGCGGACCATCTGGAAGTCCAACCGCTCCGGCCGGATAGGCGGCAAGGCCGCCGGGATGATCCTGGCCCAGAAGATCATCCTGCCCTTCTTCTTCGGCACCAAGAGGGAGTTCCAGGAGAACATCCGGGTGCCCGACTCCTATTTCCTGCGCTCGGACATATTCGACGAGTTCATCCAGGAGAACGGCCTGGAGAGGTATCACTTCCGCAAATACGAGTCGCGGGAGAAGATAGAGGAGGAGTTTCCCAAGATCCAGGCCCAGTTCGAGCAGGCTCACTTTCCCCAGGAGACCCTGGACCGCTTCCGCCGGATGCTGGAGGAGATCGGCCCGGTGCCGATCATCATCCGCTCGTCCTCTTTCCTGGAGGACAACTTCGGCCTGGCCTTCTCGGGCAAGTACGACTCGGTCTTCCTGACCAACCAGGGCGACCTGGAGACCAGGCTGGCCCAGTTCGAGGCCGGGGTCAGGCGGGTCCACATGTCGACCTACCATCCCGACCCCATCTCCTACCGCCAGGATCACGGCCTCCTGGACTTCAACGAGCACATGGCCATGCTGGTCCAGAAGGTGGTCGGCCGGCGCTACGGCGACTACTTCTTCCCCTTCATGGGCGGGGTCATCTTCTCGACCAACTCCTTTGTCTGGAACCCCAAGATCGACCGGCGGGCCGGGCTGGTCAGGATGGTCCTCGGCCTGGGCACCCGGGCTGTGGATCGGGTCGGTGGGGATTACCCGCGCATGGTCCCCCTGTCCCACCCGACCCTGCGGCCCGAGGCCACGGCCGCGGCCATTCGCAAGTACTCCCAGAAGAAGGTCGACCTCCTCAACCTCAGGACCGGGCAGCTGGAGAGCCACGGCCTGAGCCAGCTACTCAAGGAAGTCAGGCCGTCCGAGCTCCATCTGGCCGTCTCCCTGGCCCAGGGCGACCACCTGGCCCCGCCATTGAGCCGGTTGACCGACTTTGAGCCTGAGCAGGCCTGCATCACCTTCGAGAAGCTCCTCAAGGACAGCGACTTTCCGAACCTGGTCCGGGACATGGTCCAGACCGTGGCTGGGGCCTACGGCCGGCCGGTGGACATGGAGTTCGCCTACGACGAGGGCAAGCTCTATCTGCTCCAGTGCCGGTCCCTGTCGGTGCCCAGGGAGGTGGAACGGGTCGAGCTGCCCCAGGAGATGCCGCCGGACCGGCTCATCTTCGCCGTCCACAAGACGGCCCTGCCCAACCGGATCATCCCCGACCTGGAGTATGTGGTCTACGTCGATCCCATAGGCTACAAGGGGCTGGCCACGCGCGAGGAGAAGCTCCAGGTCGCCCGGGTGGTCAACCGCTGCAACCTGGCCCTGGCCGACAAGCGCTACGGCCTTTTCGGGCCGGGCCGCTGGGGCTCCAACGACATCAACCTCGGGGTCCAGGTGGGCTACCACGACATCAACCGGACCAAGGTCCTGGGCGAGGTGGCCTTTGCCAGCGACGGCGAGCCGCCCGACGTCTCCTACGGGACCCACTTCTTCAACGATCTGATCGAGGCCGACATCGTGCCTCTGCCCATCTATCCCGACGAGGAGGGGGGCTTCTTCAACCGCGATTTCTTTGTCGAGGCCCACTCACTCATGCTTGACATCGCCCCGGAATATGACAACCTGGCCGAGGTTGTCCGGGTCGTCCACGTGCCCTCGGTCAGGGAGGGGCATTTCTTCCAGATCTATCTGGACGGATCCAAGGCCCAGGGGCTGGGCTTCCTGGCCCCCAGAAGCGGCGAGGGAGCGGTTTAGGCAGGGCCCGTCCGAAAAAGGAGCGCTCAGATGAGCAGACGCGCCGGTTTTGGCTGCCTCCTGGCGGCCCTGAGCTTGATCCTGAACCTGGCGGCCCAGCCCGCCGGGGCCGAGGACAAGAAGGCCTACGAGATCGTCAGGGAATCCCGCCAGGTCCTCGAGGAGGTCATGGAGAGCGATGACAACTCCATCCCCCTGGACCTGCTCCAGCGCTGCGCCGGGGTGATCATCTTCCCCTGGGTGGTCAAGGGCGGTTTCATTGTCGGCGGCTCCTACGGCCGGGGCGTGGTCATGTCCCGGAGCAAGGACAACGTCTGGCGCGGGCCGGCCTTCATCGAGTTCGGCGGCGGCAGCCTGGGCTTCCAGATCGGCATCCAGTCCATAGAGCTGGTCCTGGTGATCATGAACGAGCGGGGCGTGGAAGCGATCATGAGCTCCAAGGTCAAACTGGGCGCTGATCTGGCCGTGGCCGCCGGGCCGGTCGGCCGCCGCGGTGAAGCCAGCACTGACCTGACCCTCAAGGCCGAGGTTTACTCCTACTCCAGGACCAAGGGCCTCTTCGCCGGGATCTCGCTGGAGGGTTCGGGCATCGGCAACATGGAGGAGCTCAACCAGGAGTACTACAAGCAGCATTACTCGGCCAGGGACATCCTCTTCCGGGGCCTGGCCTCCCCGCCCAAGTCCGGCCGGGACCTCATCGCCACCCTGGCCCGCTACGCCGGCCAGGGCAAGAAGCCGGTCAAGACCGGGTCGGGCTCGACCTCGACCCTTTGAGACTCCCCGGGCGGCCCTGGAGTCAGCTCTCCGCTTCTCCGGTTGACGCGGCCGTCCTGGCCGTGGTATCTCTGTCAACCATTTCTAACGAGAGGTTGACGGAGATGGATCGAGCCGATTTAATCCTGAGACGACTTGAAAACAATGGGGCCGGGGGGCTCGAGCCCGGGGAGGCCCTGGTTCTTCTGAAGCCCCTCCGGCCGGCCCAGGCCCTGCGGCTGCTGGCCCTGGCCCAGGGCCTGACCGAGGCCGCCTTCGGCGGCCGGGTGGAGTTCTGCGCCATTCTCAACGCTCGTTCCGGCCGCTGCAGCGAGGACTGCGTCTTTTGCGCCCAGTCGGCCCGCTATCGGACCGGGGCGCCCGTCTACCCCCTCCTGGACCGGGACCGGGTCATGGACGCGGCCGGGCGGGCCCGGGAGGCCGGGGCGGCCCGCTTCTCCCTGGTCGTCTCGGGCAAGAAGGCCTCTCCGGCCGAGGTGGACCGGCTCTGCGGCCTGGTCGAGGCCGTGGCCGGGCTGGGCCTGAGCCCCTGCGCCTCCCTGGGCTGCCTGGACCAGGCCAGCCTGGAGCGGCTCAGGGCGGCCGGCCTGGAGCGCTACCACCACAACCTGGAGGCGGCCGAGTCCTTCTATCCCGAGATCTGCACCAGCCACGCCTTTGCCGAGCGCCTGGACACTCTGGAGGCGGCCCGCCGGGCCGGGTTGAGCCTCTGCTCGGGCGGCATCTTCGGTCTGGGCGAGAGCCCGGCCCAGCGCCTGGAGCTGATCGAGAGCCTGGGGCGGCTGGAGGTCGACTCCGTGGCCGTCAACTTCCTGGACCCCATCCCGGGCACACCCCTGGCTGGCCGGCACCGGCTGGAGGCCTGGGAAGCCCTGGGCGTCCTGGCCGTAATGCGGCTCCTCCTGCCCGGGGCCGAGATCCGGACCTGCGGCGGCCGGCTCCAGACCCTGGGATGTTTGAGCCCGCTTCAGTACCTGGCCGGAGCCAGCGCGACCATGACCGGCGACTACCTGACCACCGGCGGGCCCAACCCGGAGCGGGACCGGGCCGAGGTCGAGTCCTTGGGCCTTAACTTAAAGAATCGAGATGCCCGGCGCTGACCGGGCCGGGGAGGCGGCCTGATGGACCCGGCCAGGCCCGACGTCAAGGAGCTGAGCCTGGAGGAGCTGACCGGGCGGCTGGCTCGCCTGGGCCAGCCGGCCTTCCGGGCGGCCCAGGTCTACAACTGGCTCTTCCACAAGGACGCGGCCAGCTTCGAGGAGATGACCAACCTGCCCAAAGAGCTGCGCCGGGCCCTGGACCGGGAACTGACTGTGGGCCGGCTGGAGCCGGCCGCGGTCCAGGTCTCGGAGGACTCCACCCGCAAGCTCCTCTTCGGCCTGTCTGACGGCGAGCGGATCGAGTCGGTCCTGATCCCGGAGCGGGACCACTGGACCCTCTGCCTCTCCAGCCAGGTCGGCTGCGCCATGGGCTGCGCCTTCTGCAACACCGGGGCCGGCGGCCTGAGGCGCAACCTCAGCCCGGCCGAGATCATCGGCCAGGTCCAGGCGGCTAGGCGGCTGGTCCCGGACGACCGGCCGGTCAGCAACCTGGTCTTCATGGGCATGGGCGAGCCCTTGGCCAACCTGGCCAACCTGGTCGCGGCCCTCCAGGTCATCACCGACCCCCGGGGCCTGGGCCTGGCCTGGCGCAAGGTGACCGTGTCCACGGTCGGCCTGCCCGGCCCGATGGTCGAGCTCCTCAGCCGGGTCAAGGTCAGGCTGGCCGTCTCCCTGAACGCGCCCAACGACGCCCTGCGCGACCGGCTCATGCCCGTCAACCGGCGCCACCCCCTGGCCGAGGTCCTGGCCGCCTGCCGGAAGCTGCCCTTGCGGCCCGGCGAGCGGGTCACCTTCGAGTACGTGCTCCTGGCCGGGGTCAATGACTCGCCGGACCAGGCCCTGGAGCTGGTCCGGCTCCTCAGCCACGTCCCGGCCAAGGTCAACCTGATCGCCTTCAACGAGCACCCGGCCGCGGCCTTCAAGCGGCCCGGACAGGAGGCCGTGGCCGCCTTCCAGGAAAAGCTCCTGAGCAAGAACCTGGCCGTCTTTGTCCGCCGCTCCATGGGCCGGGACATCCTGGCCGCCTGCGGCCAGCTCAGGGCCCGGGTCGAGAAGGACGGGAAGGTTTAGGCCTCCCAGCCGGTCTCAGGCCCCTTAATCCGGAGCCGGGCGGAAACTCACCAGCAATTTAGTTAAAGGCCGGCTTGGTGGCCAGGAAGAGCCAGACTATGCCCCGGCTCAGGGGCAGGGCCTTGGCCTGGAAGCCGGCTTCGGCCAGGAGCCCCAGGAAGACCTCGGGCGGGGGGAAGTCCAGGATGGAGCGGCCCAGGTAGTGGTAGGCCTCCAGGTCGGCCGAGAACAGCCGGGCCAGGGCGGGCATGAGCCGGAGGAGGTAGCCGGAGTAGATCCGCCGGAAGAGCCCCCGGGGCAGGCCCAGCTCCAGGACGGCCAGCCGGCCGCCGGGCTTGAGGACGCGGTTCAGCTCGGCCAGGGCGGCCGGCCGGTCGGGCATGTTGCGGATGCCGAAGGCGATGGCCGCCCCGGCAAAGGTCCGGTCGGCCAGAGGCAGATGGAAGCCGTCGCCGGAGGCCAGGACGATCCGCCGGCCCTCGGGCCGGCCGAGTTTGGGACGGCCCAGGCGGAGCATCCCCGGGGAGAAGTCGACCCCCACGACCGGGCGGCCGGGGTGGCGGCGGGCCAGGGCCAGGCTCAGGTCCAGGGTGCCGCAGGCCAGGTCCAGGAGCGGGCCCTGGACGGGCGGCCTGAGGAGCCGGGCCGCCGCCTCCCGCCAGAAGAGGTCGCGCCTGAAGGAGAAGAGGTGGTTGAGCAGGTCGTACCTGGGCGCCACCCGGTCGAAGAGGGCCCTGACCTGGCCCGGGGCGATCACAGGAGCTCGGCCGGCTCGGAGGCCGGGGCCCCGGGGTCGGGGGGCCTGGTCCTGAAGGAGACCAGAAAGACCGGGTTGGGCCCGGGATTGGACAGGGCGTGGGCCACGCCGGCCTTGACCCAGATGACGGTCTGGTCGTTGTCCAGGTCCCGGCGGTTCACGCCGCCGTCGTCCAGGCCCCAGTGGAACACGGCCGGCCCGCCGAAGACGTGGAGCCACTCCTCCACGCCCGGGTGGCGGTGGTTGCCCCGGACCTCGCCGGGCTGGGTCTTGACCACGTGGAAGCTGGCCAGGTCCACCCGGTCCAGGGGGATGACCTGGGACTGGAAGGGGAAGAAGGCCCAGCCCTTGCTGGTCTTGAAGAAGGTTTCTCCTGACTCGATGAAATCGACTTCGGCCGCCACTTCAACCTCTCAATTCAGCCCGGCCAGCGGTTGACAGGACCTCGGGCTTGGGCTATCACCAGGCATGCCTTTCTTCAAGCCGCCGACGATTAAGGGTCTCCGGGTTAAGGAACTCAAGGTCGTGCCCGACGAGCGGGGCCGGCTGATGGAGATCCTCCGGGCCGACGACGACATCTTCGAGAAATTCGGCCAGGTCTACATGACCACCACCCTGCCCGGGGTGGTCAAGGCCTGGCACCTCCACCGCATCCAGACGGACAATATCTGCTGCCTCCTGGGGACCATCAAACTGGCCATCTTCGATGACCGGGAGGGCTCGCCCAGCCGGGGCCAGGTCAATGACTTCTATCTCGGCCGGGACAACCCCATCCTGGTCCACGTCCCCCCGGGCCTCTATCACGGCTGGAAGTGCGTCTCCCCGGAGGAGGCCATCATCGTCAACACCGTGACCGAGGCCTACAACCGGGCCCAGCCGGACGAAGGGCGCCTCCATCCCCACGACAACCAGATCCCTTACTCCTGGGAAGGCCAGGACGGCTAGCCCGGCCGGCCCGGCCTGAGCGGGTAGAGGCGGCCGCCCAGGCTCAGGGCGAAGCCGTTCTCGCTCTCCTGGATGTGTTCGGCCAGTTGGTAGTAGGCCTGGCGCAGGAAGCGGCTGGGCAGCCGGCCTTCTCTCACCCTGGTGTAGACGGCGTTGTCCTCGGCCACCCAGAGCAGCTTCGGGTCCAGGGCCTCCCGGGTGCCGTCGGACAGGCTCAGGGTCAGGCTCTCCCCGTCCGCTGACAGGGAAACCCGGCCGACCACGATGGCCGTGTCCTCGACCTCGACCTGGCACCTCTGGCCCCGGTAGTCGATGACGTAGCGGCCCCGCTCGTCCAGGGAGAGGTGCTCCAGCAGGAGGGAGTTGATCCCGGCGTGGATCATCTCCGCCCCCTGGTGCCACAGACGGCCCTCCTGGTCGATGAAGATGAGGCAGGGCGGCAGGTCTTCGTTGGGGCCGGGCATGGTTCAGTCCCTGGTCTCCAGGATGATCGTCACCGGGCCGTCGTTGACCAGGTGGACCTCCATCCTGGCTCCGAAGACGCCCTCGGCCACCTGGAGACCCTGGGCCTTGAGGGCCTGGATGAAACGGCGGTAGAGGGGCTCGGCCTGCTCGGGCCTGGCCGCGCCGGTGAAGGAGGGCCGGCGGCCCCTGGTCGTGTCGGCCAGGAGGGTGAACTGGGAGACGACCAGGGCCTGGCCGCCGCTCTGGAGGACGTCCAGGTTGAAGAGCCCCTGGTCGTCCTCGAAGACGCGCAGCCGGGCCGCCTTGGCCGCCAGGGCCTCGGCCTGGGCCGGCCCGTCCTCGAGACCGACGCCCAGGAGGATGAGCAGCCCGGACTCGATGGCTCCGACCATCCGGCCGTCGATGACCACACTGGCCTGCTTGACTCTCTGGAGCACGGCCCGCATGGGCCCAGTTCATACCAGCTTGGCCTGGTCCTGACAAGAGTTGCCCGAGGCGCCCCAGCCCAGCTTGGTCCTGAGGATGGAGAAGTGGTCCTGGGAGGGGGAGGTGAAGAGCCTCAGGGAGGTGCTTCGCCTGATGACGATCTTGTCCCCGGCGCCGAGCTGCCGGCCCCGCTGGCCGTCGCAGGTCAGGTAGACGTTGCCCAGATGGCCGGCCAGTTCCAGGGTGATCTCGGCCGAGTCGGCCACCACCAGGGGCCGGTTGGCCAGGGTGAAGGGGCAGATGGGGGTCAGGATCATGGCCGAGAGCGAGGGGTGGAGGATCGGCCCGCCGGCCGAGAGGTTGTAGGCCGTGGAGCCGGTGGGCGTGGAGACGATCAGGCCGTCGGCCCGGTAGGCGGTCAGGAACTGGCCGTCGATGGCCGCGGTCAGGTCGACTACCCGGGCCAGGGCGCCCTTGTTGATGACCGCGTCGTTGAGGACCAGGGCCTCGAAGATGGTCTCTCCGGCCCGGTTGACCCGGACGGCCAGGCGCATCCGCTCCTGGGGCCGGAGCCGGCCGGCCTGGATCAGCTCCAGGGTGGGGAAGAGCTCCCCGATGGTCACCGCGGTCAGATAGCCCAGGCCGCCCAGGTTGACGCCCAAGAGGGGCACCTGGCTGGGGCCGACCTGGCGGGCGGCGTGGAGCATGGTCCCGTCGCCGCCCAGGACCACGATCAGGTCCTGGGCCGGGTAGTCCGCCTCGGCCAGGGGTTTCAGCCCGGGCAGGTCCAGCCGGGCCAGGAGCTCCTCCTCGGCGGCCGCGGCCACCCCCCTGTCCCTGAGCCAGCCGATCAGTTCCTGGGCCAAGGGGCCCAGGAACTGGCCCCGCTTGGCCACCAGGCCGACGCGCTTCATCCGGTCCTCCTCAAGCCGAATCCTACCAAAGGCCTCTCCCGGCGGCAAGCGGCCGGCCAGAATAGAGACCCCAGCCAGCCGGTCATTGACAGGCCGGCCGGCTCTGGCCTACCCTGACTCGACGGGCCGCCCCGCCGGGCGGAGGCCGTAATCGGTTCTTGGAGGTTGGCTTGGCCGGAATCGCCGGATTGATTTTTCCCTACACTGAAATCCAGCCCGGGCTGGCCCGGGAGCTGAGCCTGACGATCAGGCCGCTCTGCCTTTACCAGGCCGCGGGCATGACCCCTCCGGCCGGCCTGGAGCCGCTCCTGGCCGAGGGAGCGGTCCTGGTCAAGAGCCCCGAGCCGGACTTGGCCCCGGAGCAGGTCAAGGCCGCCCTGGCCGAGCTGAGGCGCTGGATCCTGGGGGTCAGGGACCTCAAGGAGATCATCCACTTGAGGAGCCTCGGCCCGGAGCCAGGGGCCGGAGAGCCGGCCCCCTCGGCCCTGGCCGCGGCCATCAGGCAGTACGGCCGCGACCCGGCCGGCCAGCCCCTGGGCGACCACCTGATCCTGCACCTGGCCCTGGAGCACGACCACCGCCTGGCCGAACTGACCGAGGCGGTCGATCGTCTGATCGATCAGGAGCGGCGCCTGGGCCGGGCCATGGGCCTCAAGGCCGGGGAGCCGGAGGAGGAAGAGGCCGGCGAGCTTAAGCCCGCCCTGGACCCCCTTGACCTGCCCGACCCGGACCAGGGGCCCCTCCTGGAGCTGAGGCTGAAGGCCTGGGCCGGCCTCTTCCGGGCCGAGCCGGTGGCGGCCGGCCTGTGGCTGACCTCGCCGGCGGTGACGGCCTGGATCCTGAGCCGGTTGGAGGAGAGGGGACGGACTTTTCAGCCGGCCCGGGAGGAGGACGGGCTCAGGTTCTGGCCCCTGCCGGCCGGAGACCTGGGCGGCCTGCTGGGGCTGGATCTGGGCCAGGGATTGTATTCAGGACTAGTCGCGGAGGTGCTGGCATGGCCGAGTGGTTGAGCCTGGACGAGGCGGCCGGGTTGATCCCTGACGGAAGCTCCCTGGCCCTGGGCGGGGCCCACGCCATGGGTCCTATGGCCCTGACCAGGGCCCTGATCCGGCGGGGCGTCAAGGGACTCAAACTCTACACCGCGCCGGTGGGCGGACTGGCCCTGGATCTGCTCATCGCCAGCGGGGCTGTCGAGAGCGTCGACACGCCCCAGGTCTCCCTGGGCGAGATGGGCCAGGCCCCGGCCTGGCGGGCCGAGGTCGAGGCCGGGCGGCTCAAGGTCAGGGACTGGGCCTGACCGGCCATCCTAGCTGGGCTCCGGGCCGGAGCCATGGGTCTTCCGTTCATGCCGGTCAAGGGCTTCTGGGGCTCGGACTACCTCAAGGTCAGGCCTGATTTCAGGCCCCTCCAGGACCCCTTCAGCGGCCAGGAGATCATCGTCGTCCCGCCCATCAGGCCGGACTTCTGCATCCTTCACGGCTACGCCGCCGACGAGGCCGGCAACGTCCTGATGAAGCGGGACGCCGACGCGGACCTGGCCGCCCGGGCCGCGGACAAGGTCATCGTCAGCGTCGAGGAGCGGGTCGCCGACGTGGAGGCGGCCCGCCAGCCCCGGATGAAGCGCCTGCCCTGGGTCTACGTCAGCTACCTGGTCGAGGCCCCGGGCGGGGCCAGGCCGACGGCCTGCCCGGGCCTCTACCCGGCCGATCCGGGCGAGTACCGGGCCTACCTGGAGGCCTTCAAGGCCGGCCGGCTGGCCGATTACTTCAAGGAGAGGGTGGAGTCATGAAACTGCCCACGGCCACGGAGATGATGATCCAGGCCCTCTCCCGGGAGGTCCGCGACGGCGAGATCACGGCCACCGGAACCCTGTCGCCGATCCCGGCCGCGGCCTGCTACCTGGCCCAGCTGACCCACGCCCCCACGGCCAGGCTGCTCATCCTGGCCTCGCCGGACTGGCCCTTTGACTCGGAGCTGGAGGAGATGTTCTGCCTGGCCCAGCAGGGCAAGATGGGGCTCTTCTTCCTCTCCGGGGCCCAGATAGACCGCCAGGCCAACACCAACCTGGTGGTCATCGGCCCCTACGAGCGTCCCAAGGTCAGGCTGCCCGGCGGGGCGGGCACGGCCATGATCTGTCACCAGGCCCGCCGGGTGGCCCTGTTCATGGCCAAGCAGACCGAGCGGAGCCTTGTGGAAAAGGTCGACTTCATCACCGGGCCCGGCGGCTCGCCCGGCCCCGGGCGGCCGGGCGGCCCGTGCCGGCTGGTCACCGACCTGGCCGTCTTCGACTACCTGGCCGGCCAGGGCCTGGTCCTGGCCTCGATCCACCCCGGGGTCAGCCTGGAGGAGGTCCAGGCCAGGACGGGCTTCCCCCTCCAGCTCTCCGGGCCGGTGCCCCAGACCCCGGCCCCGGACGAGGCGGCCCTGGCCCTGATACACGGTCCGGTCAAGGAGAAGCTGGCCAAGACCTATCCCTCCTTTGCCCAGCAGCTTTGAGGGATTGGAGCGGCCGGGGAGGGGGCTCAGAGGATGAGCGGCCAGAAGCCTTGGCCGTCCAAGCCATTCACCATCCAGGGCTACCTTCCCGGGGCCATCGGCCGAGTCACAGAGCTCCACGCCAGGTACTACCGCCAGTATTGGGGATTTGACCTCAACTTCGAGGCCGAAGTGGCCACGGAACTGTCAGAGTTCCTGAAGCGCTTCAACCCCGAACGGGACGGTTTCTGGCTGGCCCTCCAGGACGAAGTCATCGTCGGGGCCGCGGCCATTGACGGCGGCGGGGCCGGCGGCGGCCGGGCCCGCCTGAGGTGGTTCATCGTCTCCCCGGAGCATCAGGGCCGCGGCCTGGGCCGGCGGCTCATGGAGGAGGCCCTGGACTTCTGCCGGCGGGCCGGAATCAGGCAGGTCTACCTCTGGACCTTCCAGGGACTGGAGCCGGCCCGCCGCCTTTACGAGCGCTTCGGCTTCCGCCTCGTTGAGGAGCGCCGGGACCAGGACTGGGGCCCGGACGTGGTCCATCAGCTCTTCGAACTGGATCTCTGAGTCGCCGCTCCCGGACGCCTCTCGATGGCCCCGGAGACGATGAGCCGGTGCGGGTGGGTCTTGAGGTCTATCCGGCCAGGTCCAGGGCCCGACCTTCCGCGGCTATCTATTCGGCCGGAAGACGGTCCGACGCCGGTGCAGGCCGGCCGGCAGGCTGGAGTTGGGCGCGGCCAGGCAGCCCGGTCCCAGCAGGCAGCCGGGGTTGGTCACCGAGTTGCAGCCCAGCTCTGAGCCGTCCCCGATGATGGCCCCGATCTTGCGGCGCTGGATCTGGAGGATCTCCTGGCCCAGGCGGAGGGTGATCGGGCCGGGCTTGATCTTGAGGTTGGCCAGCTTGGTCCCGGCGCCTAGGTTGACCTCCAGGCCCAGGATGGAGTCGCCGACGTAGGCGAAGTGGCCGGCCTTGGCCCCGTCAAGGAAGACGGCGTTCTTGACCTCGGTGGCGTGGCCGACCACGCAGCTCTGGCCCACCAGGACGCCGCCCCTCAGGTAGGCCCCCTGGCGGACCTCGGTCTGGGGTCCGATCAGGCAGGGGCCCTTGATCAGGGCGCCGCTCTCCACAACAACGCCCGGCGAGAGCTCGATCCGGTCGTCGGTCAGGCAGGCCCCGCCGTAGATGACCACCGCGTCCTGGACCTCCCGGCCTTCGAGGCTCACCCGGAACTGGCCCCTGGTCGCGTCGCCGGGGATCAGGCTGAAGCCGTCCTCGAAGAGGCGGCCCTGGTGGAGGACCACGGTCCGGGGCACGAAGTCAGGGTACCTGGCCTTGAGCGGGGCCAGATTGGGCTGGATGACTTCTTCGAGGAAGGGCTTGATCCGGTCCAGGGCCTCCCAGACCAGATCCAGGCCAGCGAAGAGGGCGGCCTGGCTGGCCCGCTCCAGGTCGAAGTAGTCGGCCGGCGCGAGCATGGGCCTACCAGACCCGCCTGACCTTGACCCCGGCCAGGTGGCAGGCGTCCTTGATCTGGCCGATGGTGTAGGTCCCGTAGTGGGTCATCGAGGCGATCAGGGCCGCGTCGGCCCTCCCTTTGGTCAGGACCTCGACGATGTGCTCGGGCCGGCCGGCTCCGCCCGAGGCGATGACCGGGATGCCCACCGCCTCGGAGATCATCCGGGTCAGGTCCATCTCGTAGCCTTCCTGGGTGCCGTCGGCATCGATGGAGTTGAGGCAGATCTCCCCGGCGCCCAGGTGCTCGGCCCGCTTGGCCCAGGCCAGGGCGTCCAGACCCATGGCCCGACGGCCGCCGTTGATGTAGATCTCGTAGCCCGAGGGCAGGTCCGGTGCGGGCTCGACCTTTTTGACGTCCATGCCCAGAACGACGCACTGGGAGCCGAAGGCCTCGGCCCCCTGGGCGATGATGGCCGGGTTGAGGACCGCGGCCGAGTTGACGCTGACCTTCTCGGCCCCGGCCAGGAGCACGGCCCGCATGTCCTCGACCGTGCGGATGCCGCCGCCGACCGAGAAGGGGATGAAGATGGTCTCGGCCACCCGGCGGACCACGTCCAGCATTATGTCCCGGGCCTCGGCCGAGGCGGTGATGTCGTAGAAGACGATCTCGTCGGCCCCTTCCTCGTAGTAGAAGCGGGCCATGGCCACGGGATCGCCCAGATCGACGTTGTCCTTGAACTTGATCCCCTTGGTCGTCAGGCCGGCCCTCACGTCCAGGCAGGGGATGATTCGTCGGCTCAGCATCTCAAGGTCCCTTCAAGGCTTCCAGGCGCAGAAGTTTCTGAGGATCTGGAGTCCCGGCCGGCCCGACTTCTCGGCGTGGAACTGGAGGCCCATCAGGTTGTCCCGGCCGATGATCGAGGCGAACTTGAAGCCGTAGTCGGTCCGGCCGAAGACATACTCCTGGCCGGCCGGCTGGGGGTAGTAGCCGTGGACGAAGTAGAACTCGGCCCCGGCCGGCAGGTTCTGGAAGAGGGGGTGCTTCCCGGCCAGTTCGACCGCGTTCCAGCCCATCTGGGGGATCTTGAGCCTGGCTCCCTGGCCGTCGCTCAGTCCGGCCGGAAAGGCCTCCACTCGGCCGGGGATGAGGCCCAGGCAGGCGGTCTCGTTCTCGGCCGAGGAGTCCAGGATGACCTGGCAGCCGATGCAGATGCCCAGGACCGGCGTGCCCCCGGCGACCACCTCCCGGAGGACCTGTTCCATGCCGGTTTCTCTGAGGGCCCGCATGGCCGCCCCGGCCGCGCCCACGCCGGGGAAGACCACCCGTTCGGCCCGGCGGACCTCGTCCGGGTCGGCCGTGATCATTGAGGCCGCGCCCACCGAGTCCAGGGCCCGTTTGACCGAGGTCAGGTTCCCGGCCCGATAGTCGACGATGGCGATCAAGTCTCTCCCTCCAGGCCAGATTGCAGCCGCACCGGGCAGTCTGGCGGCCGGCCCTTTGGCCGGTCCGGGCCGCCTGGTTCTTCCCGGCGCCTCAAACGCGGGCACATTTTAGAGAGCCGGGGCAGTGGTTGTCAACCCTGGGCCGGGCTGTTTTTCCTTGAATCGGGGTACGTTATGCTGTAGAGTAACCGAGATTGTGGACCTGGGTTAAGGGTTGAGCCTTGGCGATTGGCCTGTGCGGCAAAGCCTGGCTTGTATTTCTGCTCAGTCTGATCTGCTTCTGTCATCCGGCGGCGGCCTACTCTCCCCCGTCCCAGCCGGACACGGCGGGCGAGGCCGAGGGACTGGGCATCCCCCAGGCCGTTGTCGCCCTGGGAGTGGCCAAGCCGTTTCATGTTCTGCTGGTGGATAAGAGCCAGCAGCGGCTGTATCTCTATCGCTACGGCTCCGACGGCGAGACCAAGTTCATCCGGGCCTTCCGCTGCTCCACCGGCAAGAAGGCGGGCGACAAGGTGGCTGAAGGCGACCGGCGCACCCCGGAGGGGATCTATTTCTTCACCAAAGTCTACCGGGACAGCAAGCTGACCATCTTCGGCCGCACGGCCTACCATCTCAACTACCCGGACCTCCTGGATCAGGCCGAGGAGCGCCATGGCAACGGCATCTACCTTCACGGAACCAACCGGCCCCTGGGCGAGAGAGCGACCAACGGCTGCGTGGTCATGGAAAACGCTGACCTGGATTTCCTGAGCGAGCACGTTGAACTCTACGACACGGCCATCGTCATCAGCCGGCGCCTGGGTTGGTCCAAGCCGGAGGAACTGGAGCGGGACCGGGAGATCCTGACCGAGCACGTCCGGAAACTCAACGGCGAACTGGCCGGCCTGTCCGGGGCCAAGCTGCCCCCCGGCGCCAAGGCGGATCTGAAGCGGGTCGTCCTCTTCCGGGAGGGGGCCAGGACCCTGGTTCGAGTGCCGATCATGAACAACGGCGGGCTCAGGGGCTGGAGCACGCTCTACCTCAACTCCTACCCCGGCCAGGTCCAGGTCGTGGCCCGGGCCTGGCAGCCGCTGGGCGGCCTGGCGCCCAGCCCGGGGCGGCCGATGAGAGCCGGACGGAACCAGGTTCTGGACTTCCTCCAGGAGTGGGTCAGGGCCTGGGAGAGCCGGGACGTGGACCGGTACATGGCTTTCTACTCCAATGGATTTAAGGCTTACGGCATGAACCACGGCCAGTGGCGCGCCTACAAGACCAAGCTGGCCCAGAAGTATAAGGCCATCGACGTCCAGATAAGCGGTATCGTGGTCAAGACCCGAGGTAACCGGGCCGAGGCATCTTTTGTTCAGAGCTACGTCTCTGACCAGTTCCAGGATTACGGCCGCAAGACGCTGACCCTCCGCCTCGAGGGCGGTCGCTGGAAGATCTGGCGGGAGAACTGGTATCCGGCCCAGACCATGGAAGCCCGCCGATGAGGGCCGGCAAGTCAAATAGCGGCCGCCGCGGCAAACTGACCATCATCATTGTTCGCAAGTTCGGACGGATCACCTCCCACGAGGTCTCGGGCTTCTGGTTCGTGCTCCTGGGCCTCCTGATAATTTGCCTGGCCGCGTCAACGACCATCCTGGCCCTCCAGAATCGCTACCTCCACTCGGAGAGGCAGCGCCTCCTGGCCCAGCTCATCCTGCCCTCCGGCCGGCCGGTCGCGGAGAGGACCAGGGTCAAGGAAACCCCGGCCGAAAGCCAGGAGAAAGCCCCGGTCGAGGCCCCCTTGGCCCAGGATAAGCCGGAGGCCGGTCCCGGCCCGGCGGCCGGGGCCGCCCCGGCCAGCCCCGCCGAGGCCACGCCTCCCGCCGCTCAGACGGCCGCTCCGGCCCAGCCCCCGGCCAGCGCTTCGGCCCAGGCCCCGGCCAGCGCTCCGGCCAAGCCGGAGGCGGCTCCGGAGGCCAAGCAGATCGAGGTCCAGTCGGTCAAGATCCTGCGTCTGGGCCGGCCCCAGGGCATCAAGATCAGCTTCAAGCTGGTCAACGGCCTGCCCGGCGGCCAGCGGGCCAGCGGCTACTGCTTTGTCATCGCCCGCAACAAATCGGTCCAGCCGCCGGTCTTCGTGCCCTTCCCGGCCGAGGCCGAGCTGAACGGGGACCGGCCGGTCAAGCACAAGCAGGGCGCCTACTTCGCCATCCAGAACTACAAGACCCTCCGCGGCCGGATATACAACTCCTCGGACTTCGAGGACGTGCTCATCCTGGTCTACGATCAGGAAGGCCGCGTTCTGCTGGAGCAGGTCGTCGAGGTGCCTGGTGTTTAGGCTTCTGGCCCTCCTGTTAGGCCTCCTGGTCCTGGCCTCACCGGCCCAGGCCAAACGGGAGCACGTAGTCCATTTTCAGGGCACGGCTTACGAGCTGCACGTCTTCACCATCGAGGGTCAACAGCCGGGCAAGACCCTGATGCTCATCGGAGGCATCCAGGGCAACGAGCCCGGCGGATTCCTCTCGGCCGACCTCTACGCCGACATGAGCCTGGCCAAGGGCAGCCTCATCGTCGTGCCCAGGGCCAACTTCTACTCCATCGTCCTCAACAAACGCGGTCCCAACGGCGACATGAACCGCAAGTTCGACAAGCCGGCCAAACCGCCCTACGAGGCCGAAATCGTGGCCATTCTCAAGGGCCTGATGGCCAAGGCCGACTGCCTGCTCAACCTGCACGACGGCTCCGGCTTCTACCGACCGACCAACGTCTCGGAGACGATGAACCCCATGCGCTACGGCCAGTCGATCATCGCCGACGCCGACGTCTATCGCTTCTCCAAGAACGGTCGGGTCCTCCGTCTGGGCGACCTGGCCCGGAGCATCTGCGCCGAGATCAACCAGTCCGTAGAGAACCCGCTCTATTACTTCCACTTCAACAACCACCGGACCGTGGAATCGAACTCGCCCCATCTGGAGCAGCGAGGCTCGGCCACCTACTACGCCCTGACCAAGCTGGGTATCCCGGCCTTCGGCATCGAGACGTCCAAGGACCTGCCGACCATCGAGCTCAAGGTGCGGCACCACAACCTGGCCATCAACGCCTTCATGCGCGCCCTGGACATCGTTTCGGAGCATCCGGGCGTGGACATCAAGGCGCCTGAGCTGAGCTACCTGGTGGTCTCGGTCAACAGAGGCCAGCCCATGGTCGTGAGCAACCGGGAGACCCTGGAGCTGAAGCGGGGCGACAGCGTCTTCATCTCCCACATCGAGTCCAACTACGAGCGGGGCCTGAGCGTGGACATCCTCGGCCTGGGCGGGCTCAACGACGCCCGGCGGTCCTTCAAGATCGATCGCTCGACCAGCGTCATCGTCCGCAAGGACCACCTCCAGTGCGGCTGGATCCGCCTGGCCGTGGGCGATGGCAAGAAGGAGATCGAGACCCGCGAGGTCGAGGCTGAGAAAACGGCCGAGTCAAACCCGGTGGCCCAGTACTTCGTGATTCAGGTCAACGCCGAAGAGCGGCTGGTGGCCAGCGGCCAGACCATCAGGCTGGTCGAAGGGGACAGGCTCAAGCTCCTGGACGCCTGGACGCCCCAGGGGCAGAAGGGCCTCTTCGCCCTCAATTTCAAGGGCTTTGTGACCAACAAGCGGAACAACAACGGCGACGACCGCAACGTGCTCATCTCCACCCACGAGGGCCTGATGCCCGACTGGTCCCTGGGGGGCAAGGGCCGGCGCTACAAGGTCGTGGCCGAGCGCGGCGACAGGGACTACGGCGAGTTCTACGTTCAGCTGACCGAACCCAGCCTGGATTACCTCATCGTCAGAACCGGCCAGCGGGCCAAGTACGCCGTGGCCCCGGGCGAGACGCTCTTCCTTGACCCGGACGCGGTCCTGGAGCTGGTGGACCTCAAGGCCAATTTCGACACCGGGACCGGTTTGCAGTTTCAGATCCGCAACGGGACCCAGGTGGTCGACCTGCCGGCCGGCCGCCAGGTCAGGCTCAAGGATCTGCTGGCCGGGCAGGCCCTGGTCAAGGAGGGCTCGGAGCTGGTAGTCCTCCGCTACGAGAAGCCCATCGGGCGGATCTTGCTGGTGCCGCGTCCCTACACGGCCGGCTCGGGCGAACCCGGCCAGGCCGGTTAGGCGAGGAGGGGAGTTGGCCGCCACGAACACAGTCACCATCATTGGCCCGGGGACAAGGCTGACCGGCCACGTTATGACAAAAGACGCGGTGATAATCGCTGGATACATTGAAGGGGACGTGACCGCCGGCAGCGTCGTGGTCAAGGACGGCGGCTGCGTCATGGGCAACATTACCTGCTCCAGCCTGGTCATTGAGGCCGGTGGCGTGTTTGACGGCCAGGCCTCCATGAGAGGCTCGTCCGGCTCCCCGGTCTCGGTCAATGAGACCACTTAGGCTCCTCCTCCTGGGCCTGGTCCTGCTCTTGGCGGGTCAGGCCTCGGCCGAGACGGCCTACATTGACAACGTCCGCATTCCCATCAGGCGCGGGGCCGGGATCGAGTACAAGATCATCGGCTTCCTCGATGTCGGCGCGCCGGTGGAGTACATTCAAGAAGACCAGGGCTGGGCCAGGATCAAGCTGCCCGGCGGCAAGCTGGGCTGGGTGGTCAAGCGCTACCTGACCGACAAACCGCCGCGCCTGGAGCGGATCAAGGACCTGGATCAGGTCCGCCAGGAGCTGGGCCAGGAGATCAGCCGCCTCCAGGCGGCCAATGAGGTTCTCAGGGAGAACAACGAACACCTCCAGGCCGGCCTGTCCGAGCCGCTGCCGGTCGGGCCGGGAGGGGCCTCCTCGCCCGAGGAGCTGGTCCGGGCCTATGAGCTGGCCAGCCGGCTGCTCGACCAGGAGCAGGCCAGGCTGAGCAGCCTCAAGAGCGCCGCCGAGGGCGGGCATGATCTGGTGGTCTGGTTTTTCACCGGGGCCGGCCTGGCCGGGGTGGGCATGATCATGGGCTTCGTCACTTCAAGGATCAGACTGCCCGGCCGCAAGGCCTGGTGAGGGAGGTCGTTGGGCGTGGTTATTACCGTGGGCTGGGAGGGCGAGACGGTCAAGATGCTGGACCAGCGCCTCCTGCCGGGCCGGATCAAGTACCTCTATCTCAAGACAGCGGCCCAGGTCGCCCAGGCCATCAGGAAGATGGTCACCCGGGGCGCTCCGGCCATCGGCATTGCCGCGGCCATGGGCCTGGCCCTGGGCGCGGCCGGGATCAGAGCCCGGAACAGGGCGGCCTGGGAGCGGCGCTTCGAGACTCTCTGCCGGACCATGATCCAGGCCCGTCCGACCGCAGTCAACCTGGCCTGGGCGGTGGGGCGGATGAAGGCTTTGGTGGCGGCCCGGCCCGAGGCCTCGCCCGACGAGCTGGCCGGACTCCTCCGGGCCGAGTCCCAGCGCGTTCTGGACGAGGACGTGGCCGCCTGCCGGGCCATGGGCCGGGTGGGCGCGGCCTTCCTGCCCGAGAGGGCCACGGTCATGACCCACTGCAACGCCGGCTCCCTGGCCACCGGAGGCTACGGCACGGCCCTGGGCGTGATCCGGGCGGCCGTGGAGGCGGGCAAGGCCATTGAGGTCATCGCCAACGAGACCCGGCCCTATCTCCAGGGCGCCCGACTGACCGCCTGGGAGCTCAACCAGGATAATATCCCGGTCAGGATCATCACCGACAACATGGCCGGGGCCCTCATGGCCCGGGGCCTCGTCGACGCCGTGGTCGTGGGCGCCGACCGGATCGCCATCAACGGCGACGTGGCCAACAAGGTCGGAACCTACTCGCTCAGCGTCCTGGCCAGGACCCACCGCATCCCCTTCTACGTGGCCGCGCCCGTCTCGACCATTGACCCCGACTGCCCCAGCGGGGCCCAGATCCCCATCGAGCGCCGGCCCTCGTCAGAGGTGACCAGGCTGGCCGGCCGGCTGATCGCTCCGGCCGGAATCGAGGCCATTTACGAGGCCTTTGACGTCACTCCAGCCAGGAACATCCGAGCCATTTTCACCGAAAGGGGAGCCGTGACGCCGCCGGGCAAGGCGGGCCTGAAGAGGCTGCTGGCTCAAGCCCCTTGACAGCCCTGGCTTCTTGGCGTTAGGGTTTCAGATTACACACGAGTAGCCTCGTGTCGCCAGTTTTGGGCCGGTGCCTGCTGGCTCGAGGGGAGGTTTACATGAATATCGATCTATCTGGTTGTTGGGTGCCCATAATCACGCCGTTTAATCAGGACTTGTCCATTGACGAGAAGAGCCTGCGCGAGCTAGTGGACTACTTCATCGCCAAGGGTGTTGACGGCTTGGTTCCCTCGGGCACGACCGGCGAGTCTCCGACCCTCGATCACCATGAGCACGGCCGAGTTATCGAGGTCACTGTTGATCAGGCGGCCGGACGAGTTCCGGTCATGGCCGGCACCGGCTCCAACTCCACGGTCGAGGCCATCGCCATGACCCGGCACGCCCAGGAGGTCGGGGCCGCGTCCACCCTTCAGGTGACGCCCTATTACAACAAGCCTACCCAGCCGGGCCTGATCCTCCACTTCACCAGCGTCGCCCAGGCGGTCGACCTGCCGGTGATCATTTACAACATCCCGGGGCGGACCTCGCGCAACGTCGAGCCCGAAACCCTGCTCAAGCTGGGGCGGGAGGTGGACAACATCGTCGGGGTCAAGGACGCCGCGGCCGACATGAACCAGAGCATGCGACTACTGGAGATCACTCGGACCTGGGACAAGAAGTTCTACCACCTCACCGGCGAGGACGCCCTGACCTTTCCCAACCTGGCCCTGGGCGGCCACGGGGCCATTTCAGCCGTGGCCAACGTCATCCCCGAGGAGATGACCAGCATCTGCCGTCTAGCCGCCGCAGGCAAATGGGACGAGGCCCGGGATCTCCACTACAAGGTTCTGGACCTGATCCGGGTCCTGTTCATCGAAACCAACCCGGCCCCGGTCAAGGAGGCCATGGCCATGATGGGCCTGCCCGCCGGACCGCTCAGGCCGCCCCTCTGCCCGCTCACCCCGGCCAGCCGCAAGCGCCTTGAGGAAGCCCTCAAGGCCCTGGGCAAGCTTTAGGATAATAGGAGCCCGAGATGGATATACCGACCACTAAAGTGAAAGAACACCTGAGGCGATTTAAACCGGCCGACGAGTCCAAGCTGGGCTTCGGCCGTTATTTCTCCAACCACATGTTCCTCCTGGACTATGTGGAAGGCTCAGGCTGGCACAACCCCAGGATCGTCCCCTACGGCCCGCTCTACCTGGAGCCGGCCGCGGTGGTGCTCCATTACGCCCAGGAGGTCTTTGAGGGGCTCAAGGCCTACCGCTGGTCGGGCGACCGGATTGCCCTGTTCCGGGCCAAGGACAACCTCAAGCGCATGACCGCCTCGTGCGCCCGGGTCTGCATTCCGGCTTACCCCGAGGACCTGGTCTACGAGGGCATGAAGAAACTGATCGCCCTGGACCAGGACTGGGTGCCCTCAGAGCCGGCCACCCTCTACATCCGGCCGACCGTTATCGCCACCGAGAGCTTCGTCGGGGTCAAGCCCTCCAGCGAGTACCTGCTCTTCATCATCACCGGGCCGGTGGGGGCCTACTATCCCGAGGGCTTTGCCCCGGTCAAGATCCTGGTCGAGGACAAGTACGTCCGGGCCGCGCCCGGTGGCCTGGGCGAGTGCAAGACCGCGGCCAACTACGCGGCCAGCCTCAAGGCCCAGGTCGAGGCCCAGGCCAAAGGCTACACCCAGGTCCTCTGGCTGGACGCGCTGGAGAGGAAGTACATCGAGGAAGTGGGCACCATGAACATCATGTTCAAGCTCAAGGACGAGCTGGTCGCCCCGCCCCTGGCCGGGACCATCCTGCCGGGCATCACCCGCAATTCAGCCCTCAGGCTGGCCCGGGACATGGGCCTCAAGGTCAACGAGCGGCCCATCTCCATCGACGAGATCATGGACAAGATCAAGTCCGGGGATCTGGCCGAGGTCTTCGGCACGGGCACGGCCGCGGTCATCTCGCCGGTGGCCAGCATCAACTATCAGGGCCGGGAGTACCAGATCGGCGACGGCCAGGCCGGGCCCCTGGCCCAGGAGCTCTTCCAGAAACTGACCGCCATCCAGTTCGGCCAGGAGAAGGACCCCTACGGCTGGTGCGAGGTGATCGTCTAGCCCGGCCCAGGGATAAATGAAGGACAAGAGGCCCCGGGAGCTAAAGCTCCCGGGGCCTCTCTTTTCCGGCTGCTCCCGGGGGTCTTTTCTCCTGAGTGCGATTAGTTGTCTCTTTCCCCAAGCCTGAAGGCTTGGGGCAGCCTTGAGCCTAAAGCTGGTATAACATAGCAAGAAAAGGTCTCTCTCGTGCTGCCAGGGCTGCGTCCCTGGCCGCAGGCCGCAGGCCAAGAACGGCCCCTGGCAGCCCCAAACCTGTGAGTATTTAAAAGGGGAGGGCCCTGACAGGGGCCTTGCGGTTGTCAAATTGGCCGCCAGTCCAATGTCGGTGCGACCACAAACCGGCAGCTTCCCTCGCTAAGCGGCGGTGCCAGGGACACGGCCCTGGTACCATGGTAAAAAACTGTGACTATGATGAGATGTGTTTAAAATATCAAGTCGAGATCAAGACACACGGGCGGGACGCCCGAGCCGCCCCTGGATTTCCCTTCTGGAGTAAGAGAACCGAGTCTTTCCCTGAGCTTAAAGACTTGGAGCCCTTTTACGCCTTCGATCTCGCAGACCCAGAAGAACGGTGTCTTGTTTAAACTGACCAATATACAGCCTTTATCGTGGTATCGGGGCCGCGTCCCCGACACCTGGCCGAAGGCCGAGCCAAACCTCGGGCCTGGCTGGCCGTTCTCTACCTGTCTTCATCCATCAAGGCGGTAGAATTTTCTGGCCGTGCCCGAGAGAATCCAGCCGGCGATTTCCACGGCCCGGTCCTGATCGAGAAGCCCGTTGGTAATGAACTCGCCGAGCAGGTCAGCCAATCCCTTCCGGCCGGTCCTGGCTCCGAGCCAGCAGCTCTCCGGGACGATGAAACCGTCCGAGCCGTACATGGCCTTGTTGAAGGGACACATCTCGAACACGCTCCTCAAAGCGCCGCTGAAGCCGCTGGGAATGAAGAGGTTTATCTCCGAAAGATCCAGATAAACGTGGGAATAGACGTTGGCCAGGTATCCGGCCTCGAAGCTGTAAGGATACCCGCCGTGGAGGAGGACCAGCCTGGCGTCCCGGAAAGCGGGGTCGTCCAGAAAACCTTTCAGCAGGGCCGGGTTGGCCAGGGACAGGTCGATGGTGGAGGAGCCAAAACCGGTGTGAATCTGCATCGGCAGGGCCATTTCGATCGACTTCTCAACCGCCTTCAGAAAGAAATAGTCCCTGATCTCCTTCTCGCCGGCCGCCCCCTTGACCAGGCTGGCCCGGTTGACCTTCTGGATCTTGAGGCCGGTTCGATAGGCGATGATGCTTTTGAGGGCCGCCAGTTTGGGCCAGCTCAGGGCCTCCTCCAGGGCCTGGAAGAACCGCTCCTCAGCCTCGGGGAAGGGGAGGCCCTCCTGGCACAATCGATCCACTTCGGTTTCAATCCGATAGACGTACCGGACCGGGACCGGAACCAGTTCTTCAAATGCCGGGCCGTCAACCCCGGCCGGTTTGTAGCCCACATCCACGACCAGGGACTCGATCAGGGCGTCTTCAAGGAGGTCGGTCACGTACTGGCGATAATCATCTTTGATTCGCCTTTCCCTCTCGGCCAGAACCTCCTCTTCCGGGCCCCGGACGCCGAGGAAGGATCTCAACTGTCCGATCATTGCTCCATAGGCCAGGGTGTTCCTGATATCCTGCGCGGCGACTGGATTCAGCGAAGGGGTCAGCGTCCTGAAAAGATCGGCAGGCACGTCCTTGACCGCGAAAAAGTGGCAGTGACCGTCAATTACGGGGATTCCTGAGAGATCCATGGCCCATCCTCTCCACAGGCGAGGCCCTGCCCAGGGCGGGTTGCGATCCGGGGATACCGGGTCCTGTTTCTTCAAGAGCGCCGGCGAATTGGTAGATCCGTGAGGGCCGAACGACGGGCTCGGACACAAGAGCCTTTCCGGCCGCTGGCTACCTGATCTTGAGAGTGGCCAGGGCCACCAGGGCCAGGATCCCGGCGATGATCCACATCCTGATGACCACCTTGGTCTCGGCCAGGCCCCGGTACTGGAGGTCGTGGTGGATGGGGGCCCGGTAGAAAAGCCGCCGGCCCAGCCAGCGGACCCCGATCTTCTCCTGGACCTGGGAGGAGAAGGCCTCGATGAGGAAGACCCCGCCCAGGATGGGGAAAAGGAGCTCCTGCTTGAGCATGACCGAGAGCACGGCAATGGTCCCGCCTATCCCTAAGGAGCCGGTGTCGCCCATGAAAATCTGGGCCGGGTAGGCGTTGTACCAGAGAAAGCCCAGCCCGGCCCCGACAAAGGCCGAGGCGAAGATGGTTATCTCGCCCGCGCCGGGCAGGTAGGGGTACTGCAGGTAGCCGGCCTGGATCTTGTTGCCCATGACGTAGGCGAAGAAGCCCAGGACCGCGACCACGAAATTGGCCGGCATGATGGCCAGGCCGTCCAGGCCGTCGGTGATGTTGACCGAGTTGCAGACGAAGAGGACGAAGAGGACGATGAAGATGAAGTAGAGCCAGGCGCCCAGGTCGGCCAGGGGTTTCTTGTAGAAGGGGACGTAGAGCCGCGAGGTCAGCTCGGCCGGCAGGGGCGAGGCTGAGGACAGGAAGAGCCAGCCGAAGACCAGGGCGAAGATGGCCTGGAGCAGGAACTTGGTCCCCTCGCTCATACCCTTGTCGCCGGAGCGGCGGCGGATCTTGGCCCGGTCATCCAGGAAGCCGATCAGGCCGAACCAGAGCATGGCCGCCAGGGGCAGGATCTGGTAGGCCGAGTTGAGGCGGCCCCAGAGCAGGACCGAGAAGAGGACCGCGCCCAGGACCAGGACCCCGCCCATGGTCGGCGTGCCCCGCTTGTCTCCGGCCGAGCCCAGGCCGGTCTCCCGGACCAGATCGACGACGTGGCGGCGGTGGAGGTAGTTGAGAAAGGGCCTGGCCGCGGCGAACATGAAGAACAGGGCGGTCAGGGCGGCCAGGATGGAGCGGAAGGAGAGGTAGGTGGCCAGGCGCAGGAAGGACAGCTCTGGCAGGGCCTGGCGGAACCAGTCGCTCAGGTGAAAAATCATGCCTTCCCCCGGCGCAGACCCTGGACCAGGTCCTGGTAGGCCGCCTTGATGGCGAAATGGGGGGCGAAATCCGTGGCCGTGGTCACGAAGCCGGCCACCTCGTCCAGGAGCAGGGCCGGCTCCCGGACCAGTCCCCGGTCGGAGAGCTGCCTGAGGGCCTGCAGGGCGGCCTCGCGGACCTGCCAGAAGCGGTGCAGCCGCAGGCCGAGGAGGGCCCGGGTCGCCGAATCGTCCCGGCCCACCCGGCCCAGGGCCAGGGCCGCCTCCCGGGCCACCTCGAAGTTTTTGTCCCCCAGCCCGGCCTCCAGGAGGCGCTGGAACTCCTCGGGCCGGGCCAGCCGGTCGGCGAAGTGGGCCGCGGCCCGGGCGGCGTGGCTGCGGACCTCGTAGTAGGGGTCCGCCAGGGCCTGGACCAGGGCCCCCTCCAGCTCCGGGGTCAGCCGGTCGATGAGCATCAGGCTGGTCAGGCAGTTGCGCCGGATGAAGCCGACCTGCTCGAAATCCCCGCCCAGGAGCCTGGCCAGCCCGGCGACCGGCCGGCGGTCGGTCAGGAGGAGGATGAGGGGCTCGATCTTGGTCTGGTCCTTGAGGAGCCCGGCCAGCTTGACGCCGACGTTGCGCGACTGCCAGGCCGGCCGGAGCAGGAGCAGGGCCGAGCGATGGCGGAAGTAGTCGAGCTCCTCGGGATCCGGGATCAGGCCGGCCGGGTCGAAGCCCTTGGGGTCGCCGTTGCGGGCCCGGTTGAGCATGGCCAGCAGGCCCTCGTGGGTCGGGGGCGGCGGCAGGACCCGGACCGGCTGGGCCTGGCTGGCCCGGACCTCGGGGTTGAGGATCAGCTCGGCGATGCGCTCGGCCGCGTCCGAGGCCATGAAGCCGCGGCAGTTTTGGGACAGGCTGGCCAGGCGTTCCGGATCGGCCAGGAGTTCCAGGATCCGGCCGGCCAGGTCGCGGCCGTCCAGGCCCTCGATGAGCCGGCCGTCCCGGATCAGGAGGTCCTCGTGGAGGACCTCGGCCCCGCCCCGCAGGGACAGGGCCCGGGCGTTCTGGACCTGGTGGTCGCCGGGCAGGTTGGGCTTGGGGATGAGCAGGGCCGGCTTGCCCAGGGCCGAGAGCTCGTGGATGGCCCCGGCGCCGGCCCGGCAGATGACCAGGTCGGCCGCCGAGTAGGCCGCGGCCATGTCGTGGATGTAGACCTCGGGCCGATAGAGCCGGGCGAACCGCTCCGGCCAGTCCGGGCCGTAGAGCCGGCCCAGAAGGGCCTGGGTCTCGGGCCAGGGTTTGAAATCGGCCGAGCCCAGGCCGGTGGCGTGGAGGATGAATGGGGGCCTCTCGGCCCTCTCCAGCCAGCCCAGGGCCTCGACCACGGCCCGGTTGATGGTCCTGGCCCCCTGCGAGCCGCCGAAGACCAGAACGACTTTGGTCTCCTGGTCGAGCTCCAGGCCTAGGCGTTCCAGGGCGGCCCGCCGGTCCAGGGCGGCCAGGACGCCGCGGACGGGATAGCCGACCACGCTGACCCGGCCCCGGTCCAGGCCGGTCTGGCTGGCCGGAAAGGTCAGGAAGAGGTGATCGGCCCGGCCGGCCATGAGCCGGTTGAACTTGCCCAGCACGGCGTTGGCCTCGTGGATGATGATCTTGGCCTTGGAGAGGCCGAGGCGCTTCAGCAGAGCCAGGGACAGGACGGCCGGGGCCGCGGCGAAGCCGCCGGTGGCCAGAAGATAGTCAGGCTTGAACCGCCACAGGGCGGCGGCGGCCTTGAGCATGCCCAGGCCGAGCGTGACCACGAAACGGGCGAAGGCCAGGGGGCGCCGGGGGGAGGCGTAGGGCGCGGCCGAGACGAAGCCGATGGGCAGGCCGGCCTTGGGAACAATGACCTCCTCGGCCCGTCCCTTGACGCCCAGGTAGAGCATCCGGGCCCGCCCCAGCCTGGCCTCGAGGGCCTGGCCCATGGCCAGGGCCGGGTTGACGTGTCCCGAGGTGCCGCCCCCGGTGAGGACCAGGCGGGCGGGCGGCGGCTCGGGCGTGGTTGGCTGACGGATCACGGCTAAGGATTCCCTTGTACGAGGCCACATTGTAGGAAGTTCTGTCAGCCACCGCAAGGGCCAAGGGCTTGACAGCCGGCCGGGCGGTGGTGATATTCTACTGAACCAAATGGTTCTGGGGGCTGATTGATGAAAAGGGTGGTAGTCTGTCCTTACTGTCGGCGCACCTCGCCCGAACCGGACCACCTTGGCCTGACCCACTCCTGCCCTTGCGGGGCCGCCTTTTCGCTCGTTCCGGGCGATGAGGTGGCCCAGGGTGTCTTCCGCCTGGTCAGCGGGCTCCTGCACGAGACCAAGAGCTCCATGGCCGAGATTCTGGAGTGCTGCCAGGTGACCGTCTACGAGCACGAGCTGAAGGGGCCGGTCGCGTCCGGCAGCCTCAGTGAGTTCGTCAGCCAGGTAAATTTCCATTCCCAGTCCCGCCCGAACTTCAACCTCATCTGGGTGGCCCGCCAGGACTCCGCCGGCGGGGTCAAATTCTTTGGCCCGAACCAAAGTTAACCAGGCCCGCCAGAGTCTTGCCCGGATGCTGGAGTACATGCTGCTCCGGCGGCCGGACGAGTTCGGGCTAGTGCCCTGGGGCGAGTGGTACCGGCTCAAGGACGTCCTCAAGGTCCTGGCCGAGGAGGGCCAGCCGGCCAGGGAGAAGCACATCCGGGAGCTGAATCATCTGGCCGTGGCCGAAGGGCTCGAGCCGGCTTTCGTCATCGAAGAAGGCCTGATCAGGTCCAGCCAGGGCCAGCCGCCCCAGCCCCAGGCCCTGGAGGAGCCGCCGGTCCTGCTCTTCGGCTTCTGCCGCCGCCGGGCCCACGCTTTTGTCCTGGCCAACGGCCTGCAGCCGGGACAGGGCGAGCGGGTCGTCCTGGCCGAGAGCCAGGACCAGGCCTTGGCCTGGGGCCGCCGGTTGGACCCGGAGCCGATCCCGGTCACGGTCGAGGCCCTCAGGGCCAGCCGGGAGGGAATCAGGTTCGAGCGCCTCGGCGAAGCGGTCTACCTGGCCCCGGAACTGCCCCCCCATCTGCTCAAGCTGCCGCCCCTGCCTCAGGAAAAGCCCCGGGAGCACAAGCCCGAGCCGGCCAAGGCCGCCCCGAGCCAGCCATTTCTGCCGGCCGAGGACGATCTGCCCGGCAGTTTCCGGCTCCGTCTGGAGCCGGAGGACCAGACCGGGGCGGGGCGGGGCTCCAAGAAGAAGTCCTGGCAAAAGGAGCGGCGCCGGGAGAGGCGCCGCAAGCAGGACGGGTTTTGAGCCAGCTGGCCCTGGGCCTGGCCCTGGACCTGATTCTGGGAGACCCGGCCGGCTGGCCCCATCCGGTCAGGTGGATCGGCCGGGCCGTGGAGCGGGGCTTCGGCCTGATCCGGCGGCGGTCACTCAGCCCGGCCGGAGAGCGCCGGGCCGGCCTGGCCCTCAGCCTAACCGTCATCCTGGGCGTCCTGGCCGCGTCCTGGCTCCTGCTCTTCCTCCTCGAGGCCATCTGGCCGCCCCTGGCCTGGCTGGCCGGGGGACTGCTGGCTTACACCTGCCTGGCCCTCCGGGACCTGATCGGCCACGTCCGGCCGATCCTGTCCGCCCTGAAGGCCGAAGACCTCGGGGTGGCCCGCCGTCGCTTGAGCCGGGTGGTCGGCCGGGAGACGGTCGATCTGGATCAGGCCGGGGTCAGCCGGGCCGCCCTGGAGACCCTGGCCGAAAGCCTCTGCGACGGGGTCGTGGCCCCGCTCTTCTACCTGGTCCTGGGCGGGCCGGCCCTGGGCCTGGCCTACAAGGCGGTCAACACCCTGGATTCCATGCTGGGCTACCGCCACGAGCCCTTCGAACACGTCGGCTGCTGGCCGGCCAGGCTGGACGACGCGGTCAACTGGCTGCCGGCCCGGCTGAGCTTCCTCCTGGTCGTGGCCGGGGCGGCCCTCTGTGGCCGGGGGCCTGGCCGGGCCTGGCGGACCGGCCTGGCCGAGCACGGCCGCTCCCACAGCCCCAACGCCGGCTGGACCGAGGCCGCCCTGGCCGGGGCCCTGGACGTGTCCCTCGCGGGACCGGCCGTCTACGCCGGCCAGAGGGTGGACAAGCCCTATTTCAACGAAGGAGGGCGGCCGCCTGGCCCGGCGGAGCTCAAGGCCGGCCTGGGCCTCATCTGGGCGGCCGGGCTCACGGCCTACGGCCTGGGCGCGCTCTGGAGCCTGAGGGGGCTGATCGGCTGAAGCGGGGGCCGGAATCCGTCCCGGCCTAGGAGTGGATGAAGACGCCGTCCCAGTCCGCCGGGGGCGGCGAGGCGATCAGGTCGGCGCAGCGTTCCAGGTAGCGGGCGTAAAGCAGCTGCTCGGGGAAGTCGGCGGCCAGACCGGCGAAAACATCCTTGGCCGCGGCGAAGTCCCTGGACCGATAAGACTCCAGAGCCGCCTGGAAACGGTCCAGTTTCTCCCTGCGCCCGGCCGCCGCCTCGGGCTCCAGGGCGGTGAAGATGGCCGCGGACCAGCTCTTGCCCCTGACCCTGACCCGGTCCACCTCCAGGCAGTAAATCTCCTCGGCGCAGGATTGGACAACGGTTTCACTGAAAAGAAGGTCCAGGCCGTAGTACTTGGTCAGGCTCTCCAGCCTGGAGGCCAGGTTGACCGTGTCGCCGATGACGGTGTAGTCGAAGAGGTCCTCGGAGCCCATGTTGCCCACCCGGACCAGGCCGGTGTGGAGGCCGATCCCGATCTTGAGCTCCAGGCCCATCTCCTCTTTCAGGGACCGGTTGATCTTCTTTAACTCGGCCAGCATGGCCAGGGCGGTCTCCAGGGCCCGGCGCGGGTGATCGGGCACGTCCAGGGGCGCGTTCCAGAAAGCCATGATCGCGTCGCCCATGTACTTGTCCAGGGTGCCCTGGTTGGCGGTGATGATCCGGGTCATGGGGGTCAGGTAGGCGTGGAGCAGATCGGTCACCTGACCGGGCGACAGGGATTCGCTCAGGCCGGTGAAGCCTCTGATGTCAGAGAAAAGGACGGTCACCTCCTTTTCCTCGCCGCTGAGGGTCAGCTTTTCGGCCGAGGCGGTCAGCTCTGCGACCACGGCCGGGGAGACGTAGTGGCCAAAGGCCGCGCGGAGGAAACGTTTCTGGCGCTGCTCGCGCCAGTAGTTGACCAGGGTCAGGAAGCCGAAGTTGACCGCAATGGTCAGGAGGGGCATCAGGGGCGAGAAATACATCCTTCGGTTGGCCAGGGCCCAGAGCGAACCCTGCCACAACCCCACGGCGAAGATTGCCAGGGCCAGCAGGCTCAGCAGGGTTCTGGACTGACAGAGCAGCAGAGCCGACGTAAGGCCCACGGCCAGGATCAGTATTATCTCCAGACCGTTGGCCCAATCGGGGCGGACCAGGGCGTCACTGCTCAGGATGTTGTCGGCCAGGGTGGCCTGGATCTCGACTCCGGGGAAGACGGCCCCCAGGGGGGTGGTCCAGGTGTCCTTCAGTCCGGGCGCCGAGGTTCCGACAAAAATGACCATCCCTTCCAGCGCCTTGCCCGGAAGCTTGTTCTCCAGGATCATCCAGGCCGGTAAATAGGGGTAGGCCCCGGCCCGGCCCCGGTAGTTGACCAGGACCGTGCCCTTTTCCCCTAAGGGAATGGTCACATCGCCGAAGCGGATCGATTCGGTCCCGTGGGGGGCGACCTTGAGGAGGATCTGCTTGAGCCCCTTGGCCCGCATCAGCGTGGCCAGGACCAGGCCGGGGAGGTAGTCGTCCCGGTACTTGATCAGCAGGGGGGCTCGCCGTAGGACCCCGTCCGGGTCGGGCAGGGCGTTCAGGAAACCTGAGTTCTCGACCTCGGCCGCCAGGGCCGGCAGGTTGCAGGTCAAGCCCCGGGCCTGGAAGAAAGGGATCTCCCGAACCGGACCGGGGTGCCTCAGCCAGGCTATGTGCAGGGGATGAAGGCGGCAGTCCCCGTTGGGCGAGGCCTGGCCGCTGAAGTCGAGCTTGTAGCCCAGGGCGTAAGGCCCGTTGGCCAGGGTTCCGGCCAGGATCTTGTCGTAATCGCGCAACCCCTCGGGCAGCCCCTCGAAGTCGACGACAACGTAGAGGTCCTGCTGGAGCTCCTTTTTCATCACTTCGGGCGATAATCGGTCCGGTTCGGCGAAGACCATGTCCAGCCCCACCGCGGCCGCGCCGAGGCGCTTGATCTTCTCCAGGAGCAGGGCCACCCGGTAGCGGGGCCAGGGCCACTGGCCGAACTTGGCCAGGCTGGCCTCGTCCAGGTCGACTATTCCGACTCTGGGCGAGGGCTTGGCCCGGGGAGAGGAATGGAGCAGGGCGTCATAGATCTTGTGGTCGAGGGAGGCGAGGAAGATCGGCTGAAAGAGGGTCAGCCCGTCCAGTATCAGGGCGACGCCCAGGCCCAGAAGGACGCGCCAGCCCTTGCCTTTGATCAGTTTCTTCAACGGATCTGGCCCGCCTCTCCGGACGCCGGTCCCCTGGAGGCCAGGGCGGCCGAGGGTCGCGCCGGTCAGCGCACCGTGACCTCGACCCGTCGGTTCTTGGGCTCCCGGACGTTGTCGCCCGTGGGAACCAGCGGGTTCTCCTCGCCGTGGGAGGTGATCTCGAGGCTGTCCCGGTCAACGCCGGCTTCGAAGAGCAGCTGGCTCACCGCTTCGGCCCGACGGCGGGAGAGGCGGAGGTTGTAGTCCTTGTTGCCAAAGGTGTCCGAGTGGCCGACAACGCTCGTGTCCATGGAGCGGCGCCGCTTGATTGTGTCGAATATCCGGGGCAGGAGCTGCCGCGATTCCTCGACCAGATCGGTGGAGTCGGACTTGAAGTAGAGGAGGAATTTCACCGGTGGTTCGGGCTGGGCGGCCAGGGCCCGGCCGAAGACCCGGTCAACCTCCTTCTGGGTTACGACGTAGGGCTTGACCGGCGCCTTCCCGGCGCTGGTGACCTTGGTGGCCTGCTGGGCCTGGTCCAGGACCTGGCTTCCCTTGGGGGTGGAGACCTCCACCCGGCCCACGGCTCCGTCCGCGTCGGGGAGAAGGACGACCAGGTTCTGGTTGCCGCCGCAGCCGGCGGACGACAGCAAGGCCAGGAGGCAGAGGGCCCGCAACCAGTATCTGCGCATGAGCTGATCCTTTCACCCCAGCCGGGACGAATCAGGACCCGCTCCGGGTGGGCATGAAAATTTTTCCCGGCCCGACTGACCGAGCCACAGGGAATCGGGAATAAATCATTCAGACCGCCGGCCTTCCCTAATTATTGGGAAGGCCGGTTACATCCCGGCTTTCTCTCACCTCCAGCGCTGGCCCGGCCGCGGTGCCGGAGGCCTTACGGTACGACCTGGACCACGAACCGAGTGCCGCGAATGCCGAGGACGGCCAGCGGCGTCTCGAACCGGGCCGCCTGGGGAGACAGCTTGGCTATCTTGCCGCTCAGGTAAGCGGCCGTGCCCTTGGCCATCTTGGTGACGATGGCCAGGTTGCCTTCGGCCGGGGCAAAGACGAACTTGTCAACCGTCAGCTCGCTGTCAGGACCCAAAGAGAGGAGGGTGTCGTCCCGGAAGATGACCCCCAGACTCCCGTCGGCCCCGGTCCGGAGGGTGTCATTCTGCATGAGCCGCTCTCCGGCTCGAGCCGGAATGGCCTGACCCTGGCGGACAATGCTGGCCGTCCCTTGAGTCTTGTTCACGCTGCCGATGAAATCCTCGGCGGCCGGGGCCGGGGCCGGCCAGATCAGCGCCACGACGGCGACCAGCAGGATAAAACAGTGGTTAATCAGGCAGAAATTGGCTTCCCGGGGCGATCTTTTCTGGAGGCTCACGGCTTCCTCTGCTCTTTTGGTTCGCTCGGGTTCAACAAAGATAAAATTCGTTAAATTACTCCCAGTCAGTGAACATTTACGGTCTAAGTGAGTAAAATAATAGCATATTCGGAACGATGAATCAATAATTAACGGATCGGGCTTTTTCCGTCGGTCGAGGAGGCGCCTTCGGACCGGGATCGGTTCAGGCCTTGTCGGCCCCGGCCCTCTCCCTGGCGTCGCGCAGGGCGGCGGCGTAGGCGATGTTGAGGGCCTTCATCCTCGTCTCGTCGCCGCCGGTGTCGGGGTGATAGCGGAAGCTGAGCTGGCGGTACCTCTCCCGGATCTCGGCCTGACTGGCCGTGGGGCTCAGACCCAGGAAGCGGTAGTGGGCGGCCAGGTCCTGGGGGTCGAAGGAGGGCTCGACCTGCTTGAGGTGCTCGAAGAACTCGCTGAAGCGCTTCTGGAAATCTTTAAAGTATCCCCTGAATTCATCGAAGTATCTCTCCCTTATTCTGTCCCTGAAGCGCTCGGGATCCTGGACGATGTAGTAGAGACGGTCGCGCTCTGTCTGGGAGAGACGCCAGAATTTGTCCACGCCTGAGACCGAGTCCAGGTCAAAACCCAAGAGGGCCAGCTCGCGCAGGAAGCTGTTGAAGCGGATGCGCTCGTGGCTGGTCAGGCGCTCGTAGCGGTAGGCCGAGACGGGCTCCACTCCCGAGATCGGCTCGACCCGGTCGCCGGATGCCTCCCGGCTGGACGGCCACCTGGCCCAGTGGGAGCGGCGGAAGGCCCGCAGCCAGGTCTCGAAGCTAGGCTTGGGCTTGCGGCCGACCCAGGTATCGACCAGCCGGCCCACCCGGGGAGGCTGTTTTTTCTTTTCGGCCATGGCCCCCCCAAGCCGGTCCCACCTCAGGGCCGCCTGACCGGCACCAGCTCGCAGCGGCAGCCCAGGTGCTTGGGCAGGGCGGCCAGGGCTTCGTAGTCCTGGAAGTTGAAGAGGCGGTCGTGGTTGGCCCGGCACTCCGGGCAGGTCTTCTCGTCCAGGCGGCTGGACCACCTCAGCCCGGGCAGGTCAGTGCGCTTGGCGTCGTGGATGACCCGCCGCCAGACGGCCAGTTTCTCGATCTCGTATTCCTTGGCCTCCTGGATGGATATGGCCCCGGGATAGGGCAGGTTGACGTACCAGTTCGGGTCCCTGGAGATGAGAACCTCGACGTCAGATCTGGCCTGGGTCAGGAAGTCGGCCATGGACAGAGGCCTGGCCGGGCTGGGCTCTGGCTCGGGCCGGTTGAAGACTCGGCGCCAGAAGGACATGGGCCCTCTTCAGGGGGCGGCCTGGGCGGCCAGGACCAGGATGTAACGGTTGATGTCCCGCCGGAAGTACTGCTCGACGCGGTAGACGCGGCCGGGCATGAGGTCGATGACCAGCCTGATCTTCTCCGGGTGAAGGCCGATTCTGATTCCCCGGGCCAGGGGGCTGGGCGAGGTCAGGCTGGCTGGCAGGCGCTGGGCCGTGGCCCCCGGGAAATCGATGACCACCTTGGGCTGGTCGCTCTTTTCGTCCAGGGGGAAGATCTTGGGCTCCAGCTGCCCGCTGAGGTCGACCTTGAGGACCAGGCTCTGGCCCTCCTGCTCGACCTTGACCGCCTTGACCCCGATATTGGCCGCCTGAGCCAGGGGCAGACAGAGCAGAACCATTAGCGCCGCTGCCAGGAACTGTTTGACCATCGGGCCTCCGGCTCGAAGTTCAACCATCATAGCACAGGTTGGGCGGCCGGTCCCGCCTTTCTTGGCCGGCCCTTCAGTTCGACCACCAGGTCGTAGGCCTGAGCCGCCACCACCCGGGCCGGCTGGATGCGTCCGGGTTGGCCCAGACCGGCCCGGATGATGACCTGGCCGTCCACCTCCGGGGCCTGGAACCAGGCCCGGCCGGCCAGGAGGAGATCGCTTTCCGGGTGGACTCCCTCGACCAGGACATCCAGGCGCTGGCCCAGGCGGGCCCGGTTCAGTTCCAGGCTTATCCGCTGCTGCTGCTCGAGGAGCAGGTCCAGGCGCTCCAGGGCGATTTCCTCAGGAACCTGGTCGGACAGTCCGGCCGCCCGGGTGCCCTCCTCGGGCCAGAAGACGAAGCCGCCCAGGTGATCGAAGCGGGCCCGGGCGGCGAGATCGAGAAGGGCCTTGAAATCGGCCTCGGCCTCGCCGGGATAGCCGACGATGAAGGTGGTCCTCAGGGCCGCCTTGGGCAGGCGCTCCCTTAAGCCCTCGATCCAGGGCAACAATTCAGGGGCCGGCGGCCGGCGGCTCATCCGCCTAATCAGCCGGGGGACGGCGTGCTGGAGGGGCAGATCCAGGTAGGGCAGCACCCGGCCGGCCGAGGCCAGGATGTCGAGGAGTTCCTGGTCCAGGAGGGCCGGGTTGAGGTAAAGGAGCCTGATCCAGGCCGGGCCCTGGGCCGCGGCCTCCAGAGCCCGGAGCAGGCCGGCCAGGGATTGCCTGGGTTTGAGATCCCGGCCAAAGGCGGTCAGGTCCTGGGCCACCAGGTTGACTTCCTGGACGCCTTGTTGATGCAGATTGGTAACTTCAGCGACGATATCATCAATAGAGCGGCTCTTCTGGCGGCCCCTGATGGCCGGAATGGTGCAGTAGGCGCAGCGGTTGGGGCAGCCCTCGGCAATCTTGACAAAGGCGCTGCCCGGCGTTGAGGTCAGGGCCCGGGGTGTGGCCGAGGAGTAGAGGAAGCGGCTCCTGGAGGAGACCCGCCTGGCCCTGATCGGCCCCTGGACCAGTTCGGCGATGCTCTGGCCGGCCCGGTCCAGGGCCGCGGCGTCGATGAAGAGGTCCACCTCGGGCAGGCCGCGGACCAGGTCCCGGCCGTAGCGCTGGGGCAGGCAGCCCAGGGCGACCACCCGCCCGGCCCGGCCGGCCCGCTTGAGCTGGGCGGCCTGGAGGAGGTGGTCCAGGGCTTCCTCCACGGCCGGCCGGATGAAGGCGCAGGTGTTGATGATGATCAGGTCGGCCCCGTCCGGGTCTTCCCGGGGCTGGAAGCCGCGGGCCAGCAGGTCGGCCAGGACGACCTCGCTGTCGACCCTGTTCTTGGCGCAGCCCAGGGAGATTAGATGGAAAGTAGGCACGGCCGGCCCCTCAGAACCGCCGCACCGGTCTATGAATCGAGAGCATGGCCGATCCTAGCCCCAGCCGGGGCCGGAGGTCAAGGCCGGGTCCTTCCGGCCGGCTCGGCTGTTAGCCGGTCTTTACAGTCGGCCCGGAAGCGGGTAAATACTAGCCATGCGTGAAAGGATCAGCTCCAACTCGTAGGCGCAAGATGAAACACGTTTTCGGACCGGTGCCCTCCAGGCGGTTGGGGCTTTCTTTGGGCGTTGATCTGGTGGAGCCCAAGACCTGCACCCACGACTGCCTTTACTGCGAATGCGGACCGACCACCCGGCTCCTGGCCCGGCCGGAACCGCTCATCCCGGCCGAGGTCGTGCTCGATGAGGTGGCCCAAGTCCTGGCCGAGGAGAAGCGGCGGCTGGACTACATCACCCTGTCCGGCTCGGGCGAGCCGACTCTCAACAGCGAGATGGGCCGTGTCCTGACCGGTCTCAAGGATCTGGCCGGCCAGACCCCGGTGGCCGTTATCACCAACTCGAGCCTGCTCCACCGGCCCGAGGTTATGGCCGCCCTGGAGCCGGCCGACCTGATCATGCCCTCCCTGGACACGGTTGTCGAGGCCACCTTCAGGCGGCTCAACCGGCCCCACCCCCAGATAAGCCTGGCCGACATGATCGAGGGGCTCTACGGCCTCAAGGCCGCTCTCAAAGCCGAGATCTGGCTGGAGATGCTCTTCGTGGCCGGAATCAACGACTCTCCCGAGGAACTGGAGGGCCTGCGCCGGGCCGTGGAGCGGATCGAGCCGGAGCGGATCCAGATCAACACCGTGGACCGGCCGCCCGCAGACAGGCGGGCCGGGCCGCTCAGCCGGGAGCGACTCCTGGAGCTGGCCGAGTTATTCGGGCCCAGGGCCGAGGTGATTGCTTCCCCACCCACGGACTTCAGGCCCGGCCAGGGCCGGGAGCTGACCGAGACCGTTTTGGACCTGATCGACCGCCGGCCCTGCACCAGATCCGACCTCAGAATCGCTCTGGGCTGTTCCGAAGCGGAGCTGGCGGCCAGCCTCAAAGTTCTGTTGATGAAGCGGCGGATTAGGGAAGAGGTCGTCGCCGAGAGGGTCTATCTGCGCGGCGTGCCTCAGGAGGACTAGACTTGCCCAGCGGGCTCAATCTGGGACTCGATATCGGCTCGGTCAGCGCTAATGTGGTCCTTCTCACCGATGAGGGGGCCATCGTCGAGGAACGTTACGTCCGGACCAAGGGCCGGCCCTGGGAAGTGGCGGCCGAAGTCCTGGAGGGACTGGTTCGGGAGCGCGGCCGCGAGGCCATTGTCTCGGTCTCTCTGACCGGCACCGCGGCCAAGGCCATGGCCCCGATCCTGGGCGTGCCCTTCGTCAACGAGATCATCGCCCACGCCCGGGCCGTGGCCGCCCTGCACCCCCAGGTCAGGACGATCATCGACATGGGCGGCGAGGACTCCAAGCTGATCCTCCTCGACCCGGCCGGACGGGGCGAGATTGAGGACTTCGCCATGAACTCCATGTGCGCCGCCGGGACGGGCTCGTTCCTGGACCAGCAGGCTCACCGGCTGGGCTACAGTATCGAGGAGTTCAGCGGCCAGGCCCTCAAGTCCGAGACCCCGCCTCGGGTGGCCGGCCGCTGTTCGGTCTTCGCCAAGACGGACATGATCCATCTCCAGCAGGAGGCCACCCCGGCCTTCGACATCATCGCCGGCCTCTGCTTTGCCCTGGTCCGCAACCTCAAGTCCAACATCGCCCGGGGCAAGGAGATCACCCCGCCGGTCTCCTTCCAGGGCGGGGTGGCCGCCAACCTGGGCGTCAGGCGGGCCATCCTGGAGATCATGGGCCTGGAGAAGGATCAGCTCATCATTCCCGAGCACTACGCCTCCATGGGGGCCATCGGCGCCGTCCTGCTGACCCTGGACGGCCTGTCCGAGAAGGTCGGGTTGGACCAGCTGGACCAGTTCCTGGCCTACGTCCGGGCCCGCCAGGTCGAGGCCACCCGGCTGGAGCCGCTCAGCCTGTCCGAGCAGCACGCCCGGCGCCGGGTCCAGAGCCGGAAGTTGGGGCCCGAGGAGCGGGACGTGCCGGCCTACCTGGGCGTGGACGTGGGCTCCATCTCGACCAACGTGGTCGTCATCGACGAGGAGGGCAGACTCCTGGCCAAGCAGTACCTCATGACCGCCGGCCGGCCCCTGGAGGCGGTCAAGGAGGGCATCCGGCTGGTCGGGCGGGAGGTCGGGGACAAGGTCAGGATCATGGGCGCGGCCACCACCGGCTCGGGCCGCTACCTGACCGGAGACTTCATCGGGGCCGATCTGGTCCGCAACGAGATCACCGCCCAGGCCACGGCCTCGGCGGCCATCGATCCCGAGGTGGACACCATCTTCGAGATCGGCGGCCAGGACAGCAAGTACATTTCCTTAAAGAACGGAGCCATCGTCGACTTCATGATGAACAAGGTCTGCGCCGCCGGGACCGGCTCCTTCCTGGAGGAGCAGGCCGAGAAGCTGGGCATCTCCATCAAGGAGGAGTTCGGCCGGCTGGCCCTCTCGGCCCGAAAGCCGGTGGGCATGGGCGAGCGCTGCACCGTGTTCATGGAGTCCGACGTGGTCCACCACCAGCAGCAGGGCGTGCCGGTGGAGGACATCGTCGGCGGCCTGAGCTACTCCATCGTCCACAACTACCTCAACAAGGTGGTCGAGAACCGGCGGGTGGGCCAGAACATCTTCTACCAGGGCGCCACCGCCTCCAACGCCGGCATCGTGGCCGCCTTCGAGAAGATCACGGGCAAGCCCATCCGCGTCCCGCCCCACAACGACGTCACCGGCGCCATCGGCGTGGCCCTGCTGGCCAAGCGGGAGCGGACCTGGGAGAAGAGCTCCTTCAAGGGCTTCGAGGTCGCCGAGACCAGGTACGAGATCAGCTCCTTCGAGTGCCAGGGCTGCCCCAACCACTGCCAGGTGCGCAAGGTCGTCTTCGAGGGGGCCCAGCGGCCGCTCTTCTACGGCTCGCGCTGCGACAAGTACGACGTGGACACAAGTCGCAAGAAGAGCGACCTGCCCGATCTGCTGGCCCTCAGGGAGAGCTGGCTGATGGGCGAGGGCGAGGCCCAGCCGCCCCTGGAGAACCCCCGGGGGACCATCGGCCTGCCCCGGACCCTCTTCTTCCGGGACCTGATGCCCTTCTTCCGGACTTTCCTCAGGGAACTGGGCTTTGAGGTCGTGGTCTCGGATCTGTCCAACAAGAAGATCATCCACGCCGGCGTGGAGCGGATCGTGGCCGAGACCTGCTTCCCGGTCAAGGTCGCCCACGGCCACCTGCTCGATCTGGTGGACAAGGGGGTCAAGCGCATCCTGATCCCGTCCATCGTCAGCTTCAAGAGCCCCTATCCCAAGGTCCAGGAGGGCCAGGTCTGCCCCTACGCCCAGACCCTCTGCTACACCTGCCAGTCGTCCATCGACTTCAAGTCCCTGGGCGTGGAGCTGATCCAGCCGATCCTCCGCTTCGCCGAGGGCGAGGCCTGGCTCCGGAAGGGCCTCAAGGACCTGGCCCGCCTGATCGGGGCCCCGGCCGGCCGGGTCGGCCCGGCCCTGGCCAAGGCCAAGGCGGCCCAGGCCGACTTCGAGGCCAGGTGCAGGGCCAAGGGCCAAGAAGTCCTGGAGGGGCTGGGCCCGCAGGGCATGGCCATGGTCTTCGTCACCCGGCCCTACAACGGCCTGGACGCCGGCCTGAACCTGGGCCTCCACCGCAAGCTGCGCGATCTGGGCGTCCTGGCCCTGCCCATGGACTTTCTGGACCTGGACTCGGTCAGCGACATGGACGGCCTGGAGAGGATGTACTGGCGCTACGGCCAGAAGATCCTGGCCGCGGCCAAGCTGATCAAGGAGGACCCCAGGCTCCACGCCGTCTACGTGACCAACTTCGGCTGCGGCCCGGATTCGTTCATCCTCCACTTCTTCCGGGACTACATGCAGGGCCGGCCCTACCTGGAGATAGAGATCGACGAGCACTCGGCCGACGTGGGGGCCATGACCCGGCTGGAGGCCTTCCTGGACTCCATCAAGAACGTGCCCCTGGCCGACCTGACCACCTCGCCGCCGCCCCGGGCCGAGCGCCTGCTCAAGCGGCGGGACGACAGGACCATCTTCATCCCCAACATGACCGATCACGCCTACCCGGTGGCCGCCGCCTTCAGGGCCTGCGGAGTGCCGGCCGAGGTCATGCCCGAGTCGAACCAGGAAACCCTGCAGTTAGGGCGGCGCTTCACCTCGGGCAAGGAGTGCTATCCCTGCATCCTGACCACCGGCGACATGGTCAAGATGATCAATCACAACGGCCACGACCGGGAGAAGATAGCCTTCTTCATGCCCTCGGGCACCGGGCCCTGCCGCTTCGGCAACTACTACCGGCTCCAGCGCCTGGTCCTGGACGAACTGGGCTACCCGGACGTGCCCATCTACTCGCCCCAGCAGACCGAGACCCTCTATGAGGACCTGGGCCAGCTCTCCGAGACGGCCGGCCAGTTCACCCGCCTGGGCTGGGAGGCCATCGTGGCCGTGGATCTGCTCCAGAAGAAGCTCTTCGAGACCCGGCCCTACGAGACCGATCCCGGCCAGACCGACCAGGTTTACGCTCGGGCCCTGGACCGGCTCTGCCAGGCCGTCAGCCAGCGCCAGGATCTGGCCGAGGTTCTGGCCGAGGTCAGGACCTGGTTCGAGGCCGTCCCGACCAGGGGGATCGGGTCCAGGCCGCTGGTGGGCGTGGTCGGCGAGATCTACACCCGGACCAACCGCTTCGCCAACGAGAACGTCATTCGCCAGCTCGAGGAACTGGGGGCAGAGGTCTCGGTGGCGCCCTTCTCGGAGTGGATCCTCTACGTCAACCACACCTCCAAGTGGGCCGCCCGGCGGCGGCGGCTGTGGAAGCAGCTCTTCGGCCTGGTCCTGACCGACCGGGTCCAGCACAAGATCGAGCGCCGCCTCGTCCACGCCCTCGAGGGCCACCTGCGCCGGCTTCACGAGCCGCCCATCCCGCTCACCCTGACCAGGTCCCAGCCCTACATCGACCCCTCCTACGAGGGCGAGGCCTGCCTGTCCGTGGGCAAGGTGGTCGACTTCCTCCACCAGGGCGCCTCGGGCGTGGTCAACGTCATTCCCTTCACTTGCATGCCCGGAACCATAGTCCACGCCGTAATGAAGCGGTTCCGGGAGGAACACGACAACGTGCCCTATCTGAGCATGGCCTGCGACGGTCAGGAGCAGACCAATCTCCGCTCGCGTCTGGAGGCATTTATGTATCAGGTCGGACAGTTTCAGGGCCGGCAGGGTCAGAGGCGGGCCGGCCAGTGACCCGTAAGATGCTCATCAACGCCCAAGAGCCCGAGGAATGCCGGGTGGCCATGGTCGTGGACGGCCGGCTTGAGGAATTCTACATCGAGACCTCCACCCGCGAGCAGGTTCGGGGCAACATCTACAAGGCTGTGGTGGACAACGTCGAGCCCTCCCTGGACGCCGCCTTCGTCAATTACGGCTCGGTCAAGAACGGCTTCCTTCAGATCAGCGAAATCCACCCCGAGTACTTTCCCGAAGGGATCACGGGCAGCCAGCCGCCCATCCGCAAGGTTCTCAAGCGGGGCCAGGTCATTCTGGTCCAGGTGACCAAGGAGCCGGCCGGGACCAAGGGCGCGGCCCTGACGACCTACATCTCCCTGGCCGGCCCCAGCCTGGTGCTGATGCCCGGCCGCGACGGGGGAGGGGTCTCGCGCAAGATCGAGGACGAGACCGAGCGGCAGAGGCTCAAGAAGATCCTGGACGAGATGGAGGTGCCGCCCCAGATAGGGTTGATCGTCCGGACCCAGGCCCAGGGCAAGACCAAACGGGACCTGACCCGGGACCTCAACTCCATGCTCCGGCTCTGGGAGGAGATCAAGTCCCGCCTGCCCGAGGCGCCGCTGCCCTCGCTGGTCCACAAGGAGGAGGACCTGGCCCTGAGGACCATCAGGGACTACTTCTCCACTGACATCACCGAGATTCTCATCGACAACAAGGAGCTGCACCGCAAGGTCAAGGAGTACCTGGCCATCATCTCGCCGCGCCACGCCAGCAAGGTCAAGCTCTACAAGGAGAAGCGGCCTATCTTCGCCAAGTACGACCTGGAGAAGCAGATCGAGAGCATCTACGGCAGCTCGCTCAGACTGCCCTCGGGCGGCTCACTGGTCATCCATTCCACCGAGGCCCTGGTGGCCATCGACGTCAACTCGGCCAAGTCGACCAGGGAGCACGACATCGAGGAGACGGCCTACAGGACCAACCTGGAGGCGGCCGTAGAGACGGCCCGCCAGCTCCGGTTGCGCGACCTGGGCGGCCTGATCGTGGTCGACTTCATCGACATGCGCGAGGCCAAGCACCGGCGCGGCGTGGTCAAGGCCTTTCGTGACGAGGCCAAGAAGGACAAGGCCCGCATGCGCCTGGGCCAGATCTCCCGCTTCGGCCTGATGGAGCTGAGCCGCCAGCGGATCAGGCCGTCCATCGAGTCCGGCTCCTACACCAGCTGCCCCTACTGCGGCGGCCGGGGCGTGGTCCGCTCCCGGGAGACGGCCGCCCTGGGCTGGCTGCGCAAGATCTGGCAGGCCGTCCACACCGGCAACCTGGCCCGGGTCGAGGCCCAGCTGCCCTATCAAGTGGCCAACTACCTGCTCAACCGCAAGCGCGAGGAGCTGCTCAACCTCGAACGCGGCCACAACGTCCTCATCGCCATCGAGGGCCGGCCCGATCTGCCGCCCGAGGAGGGTGAGCTGGAGCTCATCCGCCGCGAGGAAAACGAGGTTGCCTGATCAGAACTGGACCATGACCCGGTCCGCTCTGGGCCGTCTCTCCCCGATCAGGACGGCCGTCTTGCTGCCCAAGCTGCTGGTCAAGGGACCCCACCTCATCGCCAGGGCCCAGGAGCTTCTGGCCCGGCATCACTTCGGCGACGACCGCTTCAAGATCCTGATGGTCCACGAGCTGGAGCGGGAACTGCCCGAGTTCGGCGATCTCTACCAGGCCATCCTGGCCGACCTGATGGCCGACAAGCCCCGCCTGGAAGCCTAGCCGGATCCGGCTTCTAATCCGGAGCCGCCGACCAGTCGCCGTCGGGCCGGCGCTTGAAGCGCTTGGTGTGCTCCTGCCGCTCCCGGCGGCCGGAGTAGGTGAAGGTGAGGTGGTAGCGGACCTCGACCAGATTGGCCTTGACCAGGTAGACATTCTCGATGGTGTAGCTGACGTCGGGCGTGCCGTCCCTGGGATTGGAGGCCGAGAGCCGGCTCATGACCGCGTGGAGGGACAGGGTCAGCCTGATGGTCTGGACCAGCTTGGGGTCGCTGTGGTAGTCGTAAACGTTGCCGGGCAGGTCCCTGGGCTCTCGCCGGTCAGTGGTCTGGAGGACGTAGACCAGGGCGGCGGCGATGAGAGCCAAGGTGATCAGGATCAGGGTTAATCTCTTCACGGCTGGCTCATTCACCTGGGATGAGGGAATTATACTGAGCCTGGTTGATCGAAGCAAGGACGGTTCTAAAGCCCGGCCTTGGCCGGGTCGGGCGGGTGTGCTATAAGGAGCGACGTGTCCGCGACCGGGTTCAAACCATTGAAGAGCAAAGTCATGTCCCTGAGCGAAGCGATGGCCCGCTTCGTCTCGGACGGCGAGACCGTGGCCCTGGGCCTGGCCCTGGAAAACATGATCCCCTTTGCCGCCGGCCACGAGATCATCCGGCAGGGCAGGCGGGACCTGACCCTGATCGGGCCGATCTCGGACATCCTCTTCGACCAGCTCATCGGCGCGGGCGTGGTCAAGGGGGTCAAGGCCGCCTGGGTGGGCAACGTCTCCACGGGCATGGGCTACAACTTCCGCCGGGCCGCCGAGGGCGGCCAGATCGAGGTGGTCGACTACTCCAACCACTCCCTCTCCCTGGCTCTCCAGGCCGGGGCCAGCGGCCTGCCCTGCGCCCTGGGCCTGAGCCTGATGGGCACGGAGCTATTGGCCCGCAACCCGGACCTCAAGCTGACCGAGTGCCCCTTCACCGGCCGCCGGCTGCTGGCCGTCAGGGCCCTCAGGCCCGACGTGGCCGTGGTCCACGTCCAGCGAGCCGACGCCCTGGGCAACGCCCACCTCTGGGGACCTTACGGGGTCACGGCCGAGGGGGTCAGGGCCAGCCGGAAGGTCATCGTCTGCTGCGAGGACCTGGTCGAGAGCGAGGTCATCCGCTCCGATCCCAACCGGACCATCATTCCCGGCTTCCTGGTCTCGGCCGTGGTCGTCGAGCCCTTCGGGGCTCATCCTTCGGGCGTTCAGGGCTACTACGGCCACGACGACGCCTTCTACGTCGACTACGCCCGCCGCACCCGCGACGCCGCCGACGCCCGGGAGTGGCAGAGGGAGTGGATCGAGGAAGTGGCTGACCGGGGCGAGTACCTCAAGCTGCTCGGTCCGGAGAGAATCAAGCAGCTCATGGTCTCGCGGCCGGCCCCTTCGGCCGCGGTCGATTTCGGCTACTGAAGGAGGAGGTGCCGCCGCGATGAAGATCCTGCTGGCATATTTCTCGGCCACCGGCAACACGGCCAAGGTGGCCAAGGCCATCGGCTCGAAGCTCAGTAAGTTGGGCCATGAGGTGCGCGAGTGGGACATCACTACCCCCGATGAGCGCGGAACTGGCCTTAATCTCGACTCCTACCAGGCCTTTGTCTTCGGCTTTCCGTCCCATTCTTCGAGAGCTCCCCGGCTAGCCAGGGAGTGGCTGGAGACCCTGGAGGGAGGGGGCAGGAAGTGCGCCACCTTCTTCACCTTTGGCGGCTTCGGCATTGATCCCTGCCACTCCACCACCAAGCAGATCCTGGACCGGAGGGGCTTCAAGCTGGCCGCCTCGGCCCAGTTCCTGGGAGTCCACACCTTTAACCTGGCCGGCTGGAGGGCCATGGCCGGCCGCCCGGACGAGACCGATTTTGAGGTGGCCGAGGAATTCGCCTCGGTGAGCCACAGGCGCTTCACGGGCCAGGATCCGGCCCTGATCGGCCCTCTGAAAGAGCCCGGCCTGAGCGAGGAGAAGCTGGACGAGATGGAGGGCGGACGCTACAAGCTGGTCAGCCAGCTTCCCACCAGGGAGGGCCGGGAGTGCAGCCTCTGCGGGATCTGCGAAGAGATTTGCCCCAGCGGGGCCATGGACGCCGAGAGGGGCGAGGCTGACAAGACGAAGTGCATCGTCTGTTTGAGTTGCCTGGCCAACTGCCCGGAGGAGGCCCTCAAGATAAACGACCTGAGCCCCTCCTGGCTGGCCATGCTCGAAAGAACCAAGCTCAGCCCAGAGGAGCTCAGCCTCAAGAAGAGCAAGATAATTCTTTAGGCCCGGGCGGGGGAGTTCGGCTCCCTCCGGAGGGCCGCCGGGATTGAGCGCCATCCCGGCCTCGGCCCGGGCGCTCCAAAGATTCGGGAAAGGTGCCCCATGCCCCAGGACTACACCTCTTCGGAGCTCATGGTCTCGGCCGCGGCCCGGGAGATAAGGGACGGCGAAGTGGTCTTCGTGGGCATGCGCCTGCCTCTCCTGGCCTTTCTGGTGGCCCTGGGCAGCCACGCGCCCAACGCCGTGGGCCTGTTCGAGAACGGCGTAGTCCGCAACTCGCCGGCCGAGGCGCCCTTCATCACCATGGGCGATCCGCCCAACGTCCAGGGGGCCCTGGCCTGCGGCGGCATGGCCGACGTAATGGCTCTCCTCCAGGCCGGCCGGGTGGACGTGGGGCTCATCGGCGGGGCCGAGGTGGACGCCTACGGCAACCTCAACACCACCCAGGTCGAGGCCGACGGCCGGCTCATCCGCCTGGCCGGCTCGGGCGGCGGAGCCGACATCGCTTCCCTGGCCGGGCGGATCCTGATCCTGATGCCCCACGAGAAGCGCCGCTTCAAGGAGCGGTTGAGCTATCTGACTTCGCCCGGCCACGGCCAGGGCCCGGGCTGGCGCCGGGAACAGGGGCTGCCCGGCGGCGGTCCGGCCGTGATAATCACCAACCTCTGCCTCTTCCGCTTCGACCCGGACACGGCCAGGGCCAGGGTGGCCTCGCTCCACCCCGGCGTCGGCCTGGACACGGTCCGGGCCCAGACCGGCTTCGAGTTCGAGCCGACCTCTGATCTGACCTCGACTCCACCGCCGACCGCGGAGGAGCTGGCCCTCATCCGGCGCTACGATCCCGAGGGCTTCTGGACCCGCTGATTTTTTCCTTGACATCACTTCTAGGCCCGCCTACAGTCACTTTGTAGCTACATTGTAGTTATTTGAACGTCATCGGCTCCTATCTGGGGGGAGCGGGTAAGGCCATGGCCGTGGACGAGCGAGACAAAGCAGTCAAGGGATCTCAGGTCGAGAACCTTCGTTCGCCCAAGGCCAAGTTCGAGGTCTACGGCGAGGAGATGATCGAGAAAGAGGTCAAGCAGAGCGGCAACTCGGGCCGGGTCTACCTGCCGCCCGAGTGGGTGGGTAAGCAGGTCAAGATCATTCGGATTGACTGAACGGAGGCCGGGGTGAGCCAGCACTCGATCCAGATCAGGACCATGAGCCTGGATGATCTGCCCGCCATAGTCGGCATTCAGGGCGCCATAATCCAGCGTCCGGTCTCCCAGACCTGGACTAGCGCCCTGGAATCCGAGATCCAACTCGACTCCAGCCGCTGCCTGGTGGCCGAGACGGAAGGCCGGGTGGTCGGCTTCATCATCGCCCAGATCAGGTACGGCGAGTTCGGGGCCGAGCGATCGGGCAGTCTGGGCTACGTCGGGGTCAGCCCCAAGGTGATGGGCCAGGGCGTCGGCCGGGCTCTGGCCGGGGCCCTGTTCGAGATTTTTCAGAGCGAGGGAGTCGAAGACATCTACACCGCGGTCCGGTGGGACTCGGTGGACATGCTCTCCTTTTTCAAGTCTTTGGGTTTTGACCGCTCGAGCTTCATCAATCTCCGCAAGCGGTTGAGCTAGGCGCCGGCGACGGCCGCGTCTTTGAGGAGGATGCCCGATGATTGAGATGTTCCAGGAGTGGTACCAGGCCCGGCACGAGTACGCCAGGGAGTGGAAGAAGAAGAATCCGGGCGGCAAGGTGGTCGGCTTCTTCTGCACCTACGTCCCCGAGGAGATCCTGCTGGCCGCCGACATCCTGCCGGTCAGGATCCTGGGCAGCCACGAGCCCCAGAACGTGACCGAGCCCCACATCTTCGGCATGTACTGTCCCTTCTGCCGGGACTGCCTGGCCCAGGGGCTGGAGGGGCGCTACGACTACCTGGACGGCGTCATGATCGCCCAGTCCTGCCTGCACATCCGCCAGGCCTTCACCTCCTGGCAGAAGCACGTCGGCACGCCCTGGTCCTACTACCTGCCCATGCCCCACCACGTTCAGTCCGAGGACAGGGCGGTCGAGTTCTACGCCGCCGAGCTCAATGACTTCAAGAAGGCCGTCGAGGACTGGACCGGCCGGAAGATCGGCGACGATGACCTCAAGCGGGGCATCGAGAAAATGAACAAGTCCCGCCAGGCCATGCGCGACCTCTACGAGCTGCGCAAGCGGCCCAACCCGCCCCTCAGCGGCCTGGAGGCCATGTACGCCGCCGTGACCGAGCAGTGGATCGACAAAAACGAGCACGCCGTGGTGGTCAGGCAGGCCATTGACCGGGAGCTGGACAAGCGCGACCTGGGTCTGGGCGGCAAGACCAGGCTGATGCTCTTCGGCTCTGAGGACGACGACACCGCGTTCGTCAAGATGGTCGAGGGCTCCGGCTCGGTCATCGTCATCGACGACCACTGCACCGGCTCGCGCTACTTCTGGAACGACACGATCCTGGACGGCGACGATCCCCTGACGGCCATCGCCCGCCGCTACGTCAACCGGCCGCCCTGTCCGACCAAGGACTGGCCCGAGCGGCGCCGCCTGGCCCACGTCCTCAAGCTGGCCAAGGACTGGAACGTGGCCGGGGCCATCGTCATTCAGCAGAAGTTCTGCGACCCCCACGAACTGGACATTCCCGAACAACGGCGGAACCTGGAGAAGAACGGCATCAAGACGCTCATGCTCGAGCTCGACGTGACCGTGCCGGTGGGCCAGTTCAAAATCCGGGTCGAAGCTTTCTTGGAGACCTTGAGCGAAGAGGACCTCTTCTGAGTCCACGGAGGTTGGAGCATGGGCAAGTATCCCACGGAACCGCTGAAACTTTGGAACAAGGCCAAGGAGCTGCGCCAGAAGTTCTACGAGAACTACGCCAAGGCCCACGACAAGGGCGGCCTGCGCTACGCCGGCGGGGCCTGGACCTTTGACGCCGTGCCCTTCGGGCTGGGCCAGGACGTCTACTCCCTGACCTCGGAGCCCTACGGGGCCTCCTGCGCCTACAACAAGGAGTTCTCCCTGCGCTGCCTGGAGGCGGCCGAGGGCTACGGCTACGCCCGGGACCTCTGCTCCTACATGCGCAACTACTGGGGCTCGATCCTCATCAACGAGTACGCCTTTGGCGGGCCTTTTCCCAGGCCGGACTTCATCTGGCAGGACCACATCTGCTGCTCCCACGCCAAGTGGTACCAGACCATGAGCGAGCTGGAGGGCGGCATCCCCATGTACTGCGTCGACGTAGGGGTCGGCGCGGCCCCGCCCTTCGGCCAGCTCAAGCCCCACAAGATCGACTACGTGGCCGGCCAGATCCTGGACGGCATCGACTGGCTGGAGAAGGTGACCGGCCGGACCTTCAACGACGAGCTCTACATCGAGGCCTGCTGGAACGACTTCCGCTCGACCCACACCTGGGCCAAGGTCTGCGAGCTGAACCAGACCGTGCCGGCCTCCCTGGACGAGAAGACCCTCTACTCGCTCTACGTCCTGGCCACCCTGAGCAAGGCCTCCAAGTGGTGCGCCGACTTCTACGAGGAGCTTTACGACGAGGTCAAGGACAGGGCCAGCCGGGGCATCGCCGCCGTGGTCAACGAGCAGGCCCGGGTCATGTCCGACACCCAGCCGCCCTGGGCCTTCCTCAAGGTCTTCCGCTACCTGGAGGAGTACGGCTGCGTCTCGGTGGGCAGTCTCTACACCTTCGGCCTGGAGGGCATGTGGGACTACACCGAGGACAAGGGCCTCACCCCCCGGCCCATGCCGGTCCAGAGGCCGACCAGCCGGGAGGAGGCCACCCGGATGCTGGTTGACTGGCACCTCCGCAAGCCGGAGTACCAGCACTTCTATTCGCCCGAGTACAAATCCAAGCTGATGATCGCCATCTGCAAGCAGTGGAAGCTGAATGGAGTCATGCTCCATTACAATCGCGGCTGCGAGGGCCTCTCCCTGGGCATCGCCGAGAACCGCCTGGCCATTCAGGAGGCCGGCTTCCCGGTCATGACCTTCGAGGGCAACATGGGCGATGAGCGCGAGTTCGACGAGGCCCGGACCATGGCTCGGGTCGACGCCTTCATGGAGACCCTGGGCATCAAGCGGGTCGGTCGGGCCTAGACCGGACCGAATCCTCAAGGAGGAGCATCAATGATTACTGCGGGCATTGACATCGGCTCCAAGACGGTCAAGATCGTTGCCCTCAAGGACGCCAAGGAGATCGTGGGCCAGGTCATGATCCTGGCCGGGACCGACGTCAAGGAATCGATCAGCAAGGCCTGGGCCGAGCTGGAGAAGACAGCCGGCGTCAAGCCCGGCGACCTGGCCGCCATCGTGGCCACCGGCGCCGGCAAGGGCGACGCCGTCAACGCGCGGCGGACCGTGACCGAGGTCAGCGCCGACGCCAAGGGGGCCAATTTCCTCAACCCCGAGGTCAGGACGGTCATCGACGTCGGGGCCGAGGAGGGCCGGGCCATCAGGATTGACGCCGCGGGCAAGGTGGTCGACTTCGCCATCAACGAGAAGTGCGCCGCCGGGGCCGGGGCCTTCACCGAGGCCATGGCCCGGGCCCTGGAGGTGGAAATCAAGGAGTTGGGTCCGCTCAGCCTCAAGTCGACCCAGGAAGTGGCCATGAACGCCCAGTGCGCCGTCTTCGCCGAGAGCGAGCTGGTCACCCTGGTCCACGCCAAGACGCCCAAGCCGGACATGGCCCGGGCGGTTCACAACGCCATCTCGGACCGGATCGTCTCCATGGTCAGGCGGGTGGGCATGGAGGAGAAGGTCATGCTCATCGGCGGCGTGGCCAACAACGTCGGGTTCCTTGACTCCCTGCAGAGGGACCTGAACACCACGGTCATCGTGCCCGAGGACTCGGAATCGGTCAGCGCCCTGGGCGCGGCCGTGCTGGCGGCCGAGGAGGCCTGAAGCTCCGTTGGGAGGAAATTGAAATGGCGGAAGAATTCTGGAGATGGACTGAATCCCGCTGGCACGACCCGGACATTGACTGGAAGAAGGGCCAGGTAGTCTCGGCCGGGGTGGACGTCGGCTCGGTCAGCTCCCAGGCGGTGGTCATGGTCGACGGCCGCCTCTACTGCTACAGCAACACCAGGACAGGTTCCAACTCGCCCGACTCGGCGGTCAAGGCCATGGGCATGGCCCTGGAGGGCACGGACCTGACCATCGACGATCTGCCCTACACCGTGGGCACGGGCTACGGCCGGGTCAACGTGCCTTTCGGCCAGCGGGCCATCACCGAGATCGCCTGTCACGGCCGGGGGGCCAACTTCATGTACGGCCCCAGCATCCGGACCGTGCTGGACATGGGCGGCCAGGACTGCAAGGCCATCCACGTCGACGAGAAGGGCAAGGTGACCAACTTCCTGATGAACGACAAGTGCGCCGCCGGGACAGGGCGGGGCATGGAGGTCTTCGCCGACCTGCTGGGCGTGTCCATCAACGACGTCGGCGAGCTCTCCCTCAAGGTCGAGGAGGAGCCGGAGCCGGTCTCCTCGACCTGCGTCGTCTTCGCCAAGTCCGAGGCCTCGGGCCTGCTCCGGGCCGGCTGGCCCAAGGAGAAGGTCCTGGCCGCCTACTCCTCGGCCATGGCCCACCGGGTGGCCGGTCTGCTGGAGCGGATCGGGGTCGAGCCGGACTTCGGCATCACCGGCGGCATCGCCAAGAACGTCGGCGTGGTCACCCGGCTGGAGAAGGAGATCGGCATCAAGTCGCTCCAGTCCAAGTACGACAGCCAGATAGCCGGGGCCCTGGGCGCGGCCCTCTTCGCCGAGGCCCTGATCAAGAAGGGCGCCAAGAAATAGCCGACCCGGCCGCGCCCCTCGGGGGCGCGGCCTCATTTCAGGAGCAGCCATGCTGGCCAACTACGGTTACAAGGACGGCTCGGGCGAGTTTTTCATCACCATTGACACGGACAGGTGCAACGGCTGCGGCGACTGCGTCCCGGCCTGCCCGGCCGGGGCCTTCGAGGTGGCCGAGGAGGACCCCAACGATCCCCTCCGGGAGGAGCCGGTGGCCCTGATCGGCGAGGCCCAGCGCAAGAAGCTCAAGTACGCCTGCGCCCAGTGCAAGCCGGCCAGCTCCAGGCCGCCCCTGCCTTGCGTCGAGGCCTGTAAGGCCGGAGCGATCGCTCACTCCTGGTGAAATCTCTTCTGGTCTGGGGGAGGCATGGCCCTGATCAGCCTGACCATTGACGGCCAGGAGGTCAGCGCCCCGGAGGGGGCGAGCCTTCTGGAAGCGGCCCGGGCGGCCGGGATATACATCCCCAGCCTGTGCCATCATCCCGATCTGCCCCCCACGGCCGGCCTCAAGCCGGTGGAGGCGGTCTACCGCGGCGGCCAGCGTATCGAGAACGCCCCCGGCTCGCCCGAGGAGGCCTCGGGCTGCGGCCTCTGCGTCGTCGAGATCGGCGGCCAGGCCGAGCCCCAGCCGGCCTGCTCCACGCCGGCGGCCGCGGGCCTGGTCGTGACCACCGATTCCGATCGGCTCAAGACCATCCGCCGGGCCAAGCTGGTCCCCATCCTCAACGATCACCCCCACGCCTGCCTGACCTGCGCCCAGGCCGAGGGCTGCTCGCGCAGCCAGTGCTCCTCCAACGTGCCCGAGGCCGAGCGCTGCTGCCCCCAGTTCGGCCACTGCGAGTTCCAGAACCTGGTCAAATACGTGGGCCTTGATCCGGCGGTCAGGCGCTGGCAGCCGACCGAGCTGCCGGTCATCAAGGACGAGCCCCTCTTCGAGCGCGACTACAACCTCTGCATCGGCTGCACCCGCTGCCTGCGGGCCTGTCAGGACCTGAGGGGGGTGGGCGCCTACGGCTTCGTCTTTGACGGGCAGGGCCGGATCGTGGTCGGCTCCCTGGCCCCCAGCCTGGCCGAGTCGGGCTGCAAGTTCTGCACGGCCTGCGTCGAGGTTTGCCCCACCGGGGCGATCATGGACAAGGGCGTCCGGGCCGCGACCCGGGAGGCCGACCTGGTGCCCTGCCGGGCGGCCTGCCCGGCCGGGCTGGACGTGCCCAACTACGTCCGGGCGGTCAAGGCCGGCCGGGCCGGCGAGGCCCTGGCCCTGATCCGGGAGAAGACGCCCCTGCCGGGCGTCCTGGGCCGGGTCTGCATCCACCCCTGCGAGGAGGTCTGCCGCCGGGGCCAGGTCAACGAGCCCATCGCCATCTGCGGCCTGAAGCGCTTCGCCGCGGACAGCGGCTCCACCGCCTGGAAGAAGAGGCTCAAGATCGGCCCGGCCACGGGCAAGAGGGTGGCCGTGGTCGGCTCCGGGCCGGCCGGCCTGACGGCCGCCTTTTTCCTGGCCAAACTGGGCCACGAGGTGGTCGTCTTCGAGTCGGCCCCCCAGCCGGGCGGCATGCTCCGCTACGGCATCCCGGCCTACCGCCTGCCCGAGGCGGTCCTGGACCGGGAGATTGGGGAAATCCTGGCCCTGGGCGTGACCCTCAAGACCAGCCACCAGGCCACGGCCGGCGAGCTCAAGGACTTCCAGGCCGTCTTCCTGGCCCTGGGGGCCCAGCTCAGCCGCCGGCTGGACATTCCCGGGGCCGAGGCCCAGGGCGTCCTCTGGGGGGTGGACTTCCTGAGGCAGGTCCGCTCCGGCAGGCCGCCCGTGCTGGGCGACAAGGTCATAGTCGTGGGCGGCGGCAACGTGGCCATCGACGTGGCCCTGACCGCCCGGCGGCTGGGCGCCGGGGAGATCAGCCTGGTCTGCCTGGAGAAGCGCCAGGAGATGCCGGCCCACGCCTGGGAGGTAGCCGAGGCCGAGGAGGAGGGCATCAGGGTCATCAACTCCCTGGGTCCCAAGGCCATCCTCAGCCGGGAAGGCCGGGCCTCGGGCGTGGAGTTCATGGCCTGCCTGAACGTCTTTGACGAGCAGGGCCGCTTCAACCCCAGCTACGACGACTGCCGGCTGGAGAGCCTCGAAGCGGACAGCGTGGTCCTGGCCGTGGGCCAGGCCCCGGAGCTCAGCCTGCTGGAGGACCTGGGCGCGTCCCTGAGCCGCGGCCTGGCCCAGGTCGAGCCCGAGACTCTGGCCACCAGCGTCCCCGGCGTCTTTGCCGGCGGCGACGCGGCCAGGCTGCCCGGCTCGGTGGTCGAAGCCGTGGCCGCTGGCCGACGGGCCGCGGCAGCCATTGACCGGCACCTGGGCGGGGCGGGCGAGCTGGATCTCTCCCTGGCCGAGGCCCTGGCCCCGGAGCCCGGGATCGGCCGGGAGGAGGGCTTCGCCGCCCGGCCGCGCCTGGCCATGCCCCGTCTGGAGCCCGGCCGGCGGAGCGGCTTCGTCGAGGTGGCCTCCGGCTTTGACGAGGCGGCGGCCAGGGCCGAGGCGGCCCGCTGCCTCCAGTGCGACCTGAGACTGACCATCGCCGGCCCGCCCGAGCCGCCCGAGGCCCTTCTGCCCTTTGATCAGGCCAATATCCAGAGCGCGCCCGAGACCGAGGGAGCCTTTGTCCTCTACAACGAAGCCAGAGAACTCCTGACCATTAAGGGCGTTATGAACCTCAGGCAGGAGCTTGTGGAGCGATTCGAGGGCGGCTCCGCGGCGAAATTCTTTGAATTTCATGAAGACAAGATGTATTCAAAGGCAGAGTCGGAGTTGGTTCAGGCCTATCTCCAGCGCCACGGCAAGATGCCGCCCGGCGACGGAGCCGGCGGCGGAGGGGATGACCTGGACGATCTGTTCTGATCAAACTCAGGGGAGGGTTGGATGGACCAGGCCGGCTTTTGCGGGATGGCGCCGGCCCGGGACGAGGAGCTGAGAGCTCGGGGCTGGTCGCGCCAGTTCACGGCCAGCGAGCCGCGGTTGAGTGAAGCCGTCGAGGAGTATCAGAGCCTCGGCTTCCAGGTCCATCTGGAGCCCTTTGACGCCTCAGCCAAGCCGGGTCAGGGCGGGTGCACCAGCTGCTACGAGGACCCCCTCGTGGCCGCCCAGTTCAAAACGATCTACACCCGTCCGGTAAGCTTGGGCCAGGGGGAAGATCTGTTCTAGCCACGGGGCTGGCGCCTTGGGGGTGCGGCCGGCGCGAGCGCCAGGGAGGGTAGAAGGTGAAGAAGTACTGGGACGAGAAGTTCGAGACCATGCCTCTGGAGCAGATGCGGGCCTTCCAGCTGGAGAAGCTCAAAGAGACGGTCAGGTGGGTCTACGAGAGGGTCCCCCACTACAAGCAGAAGTTCGACGAGAAGGGGGTCAAGCCCGAGGACATCCAGAAGTTGGAGGATTTGGCCCGGCTGCCCTTCACGGTCAAGACCGACCTGAGGGACTACTATCCCTTCGGGCTGTGCGCCGTGCCCATGAAGGAGGTGGTCCGCATCCACGCCTCCTCGGGCACCACCGGCAAGCCCATCACCGGCCCCTACACCAGGGAGGACCTGGACCAGTGGGCCGAGTGCATGGCCCGCAACCTCTGGTCGGCCGGAGTCAGGCCGGATGATCTCGTCCAGAACGCCTACGGCATGGGCCTCTTCACCGGCGGCCTGGGCTTCCATCAGGGGGCGGAGCGCATCGGCTGCGCCATTGTCCCGGCCTCCTCGGGCATGACCGAGCGCCAGGTCACCCTGCTCAAGGACTTCGGGACCACGGTTCTCTTCTCCACCCCCTCCTACGGCCTGACCATCGCCGAGCGGGCGGCCGACATGGGCGTCGACGTCAGGAAGCTGCCCCTCAGGGTCGGCGTCTTCGGGGCCGAGCCCTGGTCGCTGGAGATGAAGCAGGAGATCGAGGAGCGGATGGGCATCGCCGCCCACGAGGCCTACGGCCTGACCGAGATGATGGGCCCGGGCGTCTCCTTCTCTTGCGAGGGCGACACTCCGGGGCTGCACATCAACGAGGACCACATCATTCCCGAGGTCATCGACCCGGTCACCGAGGAGCCGGTCGGCCTGGAAGAGCAGGGCGAGCTGGTCTTCACGGCCATTCAGCGCCGGGCCATGCCCCTGTTGCGCTACCGGACCAAGGACATCACCACCCTCTCGCGCCGGCCCTGCTCCTGCGGCCGGACCCTGGTGGTCATGAACAAGGTCCTGGGCCGCTCCGACGACATGATGATCATCTCCGGGGTCAACGTCTTCCCCTCCCAGATCGAGTCTATCCTCCTGGAAGTGCCCGAGGTCGAGCCCCAGTACGTCATCATCATCAAAAAGAAGGGCTATCTGGACGCCCTCCACGTCGACGTCGAGGCCAAGCAGGAGGTCTACGACCTGGGCGAGGAGAAGCTGGACGAGGTGGCCAAGGCCATCAACGCCAGGATCAGGGGCGTCATCGGCATCAACGTCACGGTCAGGCTGGTGCCGCCCAAGGCCATCGAGCGCTCCGAGGGCAAGGCCAAGCGCATCTTCGACGCCCGCAACATGTGAGTCCCTGGGCTGAAAGCAAATGGGCCGGACCACACGGGCCCGGCCCATTTGCTTTGATTGAACCTTCAAGGAAGTCGGTCTCAGTCCGGTTGTCTGCGCTCTAGACCTCCTCCACTGTGCCCCGGACCTTTTTCCTTTCCTCGGCAAAATCAAATCCGGTCCAGATGCCGATGGACTTGAGAATCGAATCCTGGGGATGGTATCTCCTGAAGATCTTGAAGTAATAGGCCGCCTCCTTGTTTTTCAGAACGGCCTCCGGATTCTCGGCCTTGAGGCGCTCGAATTCATCATCCGAGATTTCACTTTCAGCCAGCCGCTGGCCCAGCTCCTCGCAGCCGGCCCCCTGGGTGTACTGGACCTTGTCCCGCCAGAGAATCTCCCGGGGCAGATAGCCGGTTTCCTCAAAGGCGTGGCGGAGGATCCACTTCTCGATCTTGTCCCCGTTCTGCTCCCTGATCTTGAGCTCTGGAGAAATCCTGAGACCCAGGTCAACGAGGGCCAGGTCGAAGAAGGGCACCCGCAGCTCCAGGCTGAAGAGCATGCCCATGCGGTCGGCCCTTTGGAGATTGATGTTGTGGACGCCGCCGATCAGCCTGCGGACTTCCGAGTTCAGGTTTTTCAAGGAGAAGTGCTTCAGGTACTGGTAGCCGGCAAAGACCTCGTCCGCCCCCTCGCCGGTCAGGACCACGGTCACGTAATCGGCCGCCAGCCTGCAGGTGAAATAGCAAGGCACGGCGCAGCGGACCAGGGAAGGATCATAACTCTCCAGCTTGCCTATGACCTCGGGCAGAACCTGGTAGTACTCGTCCTCACCGAAGACGTATTCGTGGTGGCTGGAGCCGATGTGGTCGGCGGCGATCCGGGCGGCGATCAGATCATCGCTCTCCCGGCCGCCGGCGTCCCGCATGCCCACGGCAAAGGTGTGGAGGTGGGGAATCTCCTCGGCGGCGATGGCCGCGACCAGGCTGCTGTCCAGCCCGCCGCTGCAGAATGAGCCGACGTGAATCTCCCTGTCCGAGAGGAGGCGCTTTTTGACCGCCTCGATCACGGCCTGCCTGACCAGGCCGGCGGCCTCATCCCTCTCCGTCAAGGAATAGTCCTCAGCTATGGGCAGGCTGTAATATTTTTTAAAGCCAGTTGCCGGGGTGTAATAGTGGCCGTTGGGAAACTCGTGAACCTCGTCCACTCCGGAGAGACTCATAGCGGCCAGTTCGGAACTGAAGTAAAAAGCTCGGCCCATGGAACCGTAATAGAGGGGCTTGATGCCCAGCGGGTCCCGGGCGAGCATGAAGTCGTCGTCATTGAACGCGGCAAAGGCGAACATGCCGTCCAGGTCGTGGACGCACTCCGGCCCTTTTTCCTGAAAGAGGTGGAGGATCGATTCCGAATCCGACCGGGTGGTGTAGGAGTATTTCCCTGACAACTTGTCCCTTATGGCCTGATGATTATAAATTTCTCCGTTGCAAATAATCCCTGTCCGGCCGTTGTTGGCCAGAATCGGCTGGTGTCCTCCGGCCACGTCCACGATTGACAGCCGGGTGTGTCCCAGCACGGCCTGGCCGTGGACGTGAATGCCGCGGTCATCAGGTCCGCGGTGGGGCAGGGCGTTGAGCATGAGTTCAATTGTTTTTAAGTCCCTGGCCCCGAAACATCCGGCGATGCCGCACATGAAGCTTGCTCCCTTGATCGCTGGTTGATGTGTGGTTCCTCGGAAGGAGGCATCCGAGAATAAGCCAACATCCAGGAAAGACAAATCAAACCGAAGTTTACTGTACCACAATCTTCGTTCGGATGCCCTGAATCGGGCCGACTTTTCCTCAACCGGACGGCGGTCCGGTCTTTTCTTCGTCATCGTCCACCAGCGGCCCCCTGGACCTAGGTTCAAGAAGAGGCCGGCTCCCAGATCAGGGATCAGACCCGTCCCGGCGGCCCGAAAAGGTCTTTCGCCGCTCCCCGGCATCTGGTATCTTCGGAGAATGCTCAGGACCGTCCGTCTCACTGCTTGGTTTTTTTTCGGTCTGGCAGTGATCCTGGCCCGGGCGGCCGGGGCCGAGCCGCCGCACAAGGAGATAACCTGGCGGCTGCTCCGGCCCGGACTCAGCTTCACCCGGGTGGAGTCGACCAAATACGTCGGCCTGGGTGAGCCCTTCATCGGCGTGGTCAGGTTAGACCCGGAACGGGTCAGGTTCCGCGTCTTTCACAGCCAGGATGAGGCCGAGGCCAAGCCGCTCAAGGTGGAGCAGTGGCAGCAGAAGACCGGGGCCCTGGTCGCCTTCAATACCGGCCAGTACGATGAGCGGGGCACCCACCTGGGCCTGCTCCTGCGCGACGGGACCAACATCGGCAGCGGCCTGCTCTCGGTCTGGAAGGGCATCTTCGCCGCCGAGCCCCAGAATCCGGCCCTGCCCAAGGCGGTCCTGATCGATCTGGCCTATACCCCCTTCGACCCAGCGGCCAACCTCTACAGCCAGGCCGTCCAGTCGTTCATGCTCCTGGACATCAAAGGCCAGAAGCGGATCAGGAATTCCAACTGGAAGGCCAATCGGACCATTCTGGCCACCGACCAGGCCGGTCACATCCTGGTTCTGTGCACCGAGGGAGCCTACACCCTCTGGGACATGGCCTCCTGGCTGGCCGAGAGCGATCTGGGCGTGGTTCAGGCCATGTCCCTGGATGGAGGCTACCGGGCCGAGATGGCGGTCCGGGTCGGCGACTTTCGTTACGTCGCCTACGGCCAATGGGAAACCAATGACTTCGGCAACCTCTCCCTGCCCGGCTTCGAGGCCACTCTGCCGGCAGTGGTTGGGGTTTTCTCAAGGGAGCAATGAGGAGATGTTTTCTAGTCGAATACGTTACGCGCCCCTACGGGCCAAGATTACCGACGCCGCCTCGGCGGCGGCCCACATAAAGGACGGCACCAACCTTTTCGTCTCCGGCTTCTCGCCGGCCGGCTACCCCAAACTGGTGCCCCAGGAGCTGGCCAAGCGGGCCAAGGCCGGAGAGAAGCTCAAGGTCAACCTCTTCGCCGGCGCCTCCACCGGCGACGACCTGGACGGGGTCCTGGCCGAGGCCGGGGTGGTGGCCAGCCGCTATCCCTACATGAGCTCGCGGTCCATGCGCCAGAGGATCAACACCGGCGAGATCCTCTACAAGGACGAACACCTCTCCCAGACCTCGGCCCAGGTCCGCTCCGGCTCGCTCGGATCGGTTGACGTGGTCGTGGTCGAGGCCCTGGCCATCACCGAGAAGGGGCATCTCATCCCGACCATGTCCGTGGGCAACACCCCGACCTTTGTCCGGGAGGCGGAGAAGGTCATCATCGAGATGTCCGACGCCTTTCCCGAGGAGATGGAGGGCATCCACGACATCTTCATCCCCGAGGACCCGCCCTACCGCATGCCCATCCCCATCTACCGGGTCCGGGACCGCATCGGCAAGCCCTTCATCGAGATGGACCCGGACAAGGTGGTCGGCATCGTCTTCTCCCACGAGAGGGATCACTGCCCCATCTTCACCGAGCCGGACGACATTGCCGTCCGGTTGGCTGATCACATCCTGGACTTCGCCCAGTACGAGATCAAGTCCGACGGTATACCGCCCAACCTGCCCTGGCAGTCCGGGGTGGGCGACGTGGCCAACGCCATCCTGACGGGCTTCGTGGAGAATCCCTTCTTCAAGAACCTGGAGATCTACTCGGAGGTGCTCCAGGACGCCGTCCTGGACCTGATTGACCTGCGCAAGGTCTGGGCCGCCTCTGGTTCATCCCTGACCCTCTCCAGCAAGGGCCAGGCCCGCTTCCTCGAGGACCTCTACCGCTACAAGGACAAGATCGTGCTCCGGCCGGTGGAGATCTCCAACTCGCCCGAGGTCATCCGCCGCCTGGGCGTCATCGCCATCAACACCGCCGTCGAGGTGGACATCTACGGTCAGGTCAACTCGACCCACGTCTTCGGCTCCCAGCTCATGAACGGTATCGGCGGCTCCGGAGACTTCGTCCGCAACGCGGCCATTTCCTTCGTCGTCTGCCCCTCGACCCAGAAGGGCGGCCGGGTCTCCCGGATAGTGCCCATGGTCAGCCACGTCGACCACAGCGAGCACTCGGTGGACGTGATCGTGACCGAGTGGGGCCTGGTGGACACCCGCCGCCTGACGCCCAGGCAGGTGGCCGAGGCGGTCATCACCACCTGCGCCCACCCCGACTACCGAGACCTGCTCTGGGACTATTACCATCGGGCCCTCAAGGAGCGGGGCGGCCACGAGCCCCATCTCCTGTCCGAGGCCTTCAGCTTCCACGAACGCTTCCTGGCCACCGGGGACATGAGGCCCAAATAATCCCGATCAGGGTCGAGGGGCCGGCGGCCGCGGCCCAGCCGCGGTCCCGGCCCCTTGCCCTGGCCTGGGGCAATGCTAATATTGTAACCAGGGAGCCGAAGCCATGGACTGCCGGGTTGAAAAAGATGGGCTCGATTACCAGGGCTTCATCATCCGGCCGCCCAGCGAGGCCCAGTCGATCATTCTCCAGGTCACGGTGGGCTGCTCCCACAACAAGTGCACCTTCTGCGGCACCTACAAGGGCGTCCGCTTCCGGATCAAGGACCAGGCGACCGTCCTCCAGGACCTGGCCTTCGCCGCCCGCTACATGCGCCGCCAGGACCGGCTCTTCGTCTGCGACGGCGACGGGCTCATCCTGCCCCAGGCCAGGCTGGTCTGGCTCCTCGAGGAGATCAGGCGGCAGCTGCCCTGGGTCAGGCGGGTGGGCCTCTACGCCAACGCCAAGTCCATCGGCCTCAAGAGCGACGCCGAGCTCGAGGAGGCCAGGCGCCTGGGCCTGGGCATCGTCTACCTGGGCGTGGAGACCGGCGACGACGAGCTCCTCAAGAAGATAAACAAGGGCACCTCGGCCCAGAACCTGATCCGGCAGGGCCAGCGGGTCATGGCCGCCGGGATGAAGCTCTCGGTGACCGTGCTCAACGGCCTGGCCGGGCCGGAGGGCTCTCTCCAGCACGCCCGGGCCACCGGCCGCCTCCTGACCGAGATGGACCCGGACTTCGTCGGGGCCCTGACCCTGATGCTCATCCCGGGCACGCCCCTGGGCGAGGCGGCCCGCCGGGGCGAGTTCGACCTGCCCGGTCCCCTGGACATGCTCGCCGAGCTCAGGGAAATGATCTCGGCCACCGAGCTCAGCCGGGGCCTCTTCTTTGCCAACCACGCCTCCAACTACGTGCCCATCAAGGTCCGCTATCCCGGCGGCAAGGAGGCGGCCCTGGAACTGCTCGACCGGGCCCTGAGCGGCCGGGTCGGCCTGAAACCCGAGTGGCTCCGGGCCCTCTAAAGCAGTCTGAGCTGATCGAGGCCTTTCTCAAGGGCCTGGAGACCGACAATGAGTTCGGCCCCCAGGTGGTCCACCGGGAGTCCATCGCCCCGCTGGAGGCCAGATTCCAGGAGCCGGCCGCGCCCCTGCCGCCGGCTCTGGACCAGGCCCTGGCCTGGAGCGGGGTGACCCGCCTCTTCAGCCACCAGGCCCAGGCCCTGGACCTCCTCCGTCAGGGCCGGGACGCCATCGTGGCCACGCCGACCGCCTCGGGCAAGTCCCTGATCTACTGGCTGCCGGTCCTGGAGCGCCTCTTCAGCCGGCCCGAGGCCAAGGCCCTCTTCGTCTTTCCCTTGAAGGCCCTGGAGCAGGACCAGCTCCGGGGCCTCCAGGACCTGGCCGCCTTCCTGGACAAGGCCGGCGGGCCCAGGGTCGAGGCGGCCATCTACGACGGCGACACCCCGCCCAGCCAGCGCCGCAAGATCAGGAGCCGGCCGCCCCAGGTGATCATCACCAATCCGGACATGCTCCACCTGGGCCTGCTGGCCTACCACGACAAGTGGGCCCCCTTCTTCAGCCAATTAAGTTGGGTCGTCCTGGACGAGGCCCACACCTACCGGGGCATCTTCGGCTCGCACATCGTCCAGGTCATCCGGCGGTTGAACCGGGTGGCCGAACTCTACGGGGCCCGGCCCCAGTACCTCCTCTCCTCGGCGACCATCAACAACCCGGCCGACTTCGGCCGGACCCTGATCGGCCGGCCGGTCGAGCCGGTGATCGAGTCGGGCGCGCCCCGGAGCGGCCGCTACTTCACCTTCGTCAACCCCGAGCTCTCGGCCGCCCACACCGCGGCCCGCCTTCTGATCCGCAGCCTCAGGGCCGGCCTGAAGACCATCGTCTTTACCCAGGCCCGCAAGGTGACCGAGCTGATCCACATGTGGGTCTCCTCCATGGCCCCGGAGCTAAAGGTCAGCGCCTACCGGGCCGGCTTCCTGCCCTCGGAGAGGCGGCGCATCGAGGCCGACCTGGCCTCGGGCCGGCTGGACGGCGTGGTCTCCACCTCGGCCCTGGAGCTGGGCATCGACATCGGCGCCCTGGACCTCTGCCTCCTGGTCGGCTACCCGGGCACGATCATCGCCACCTGGCAGCGGGCCGGCCGGGTGGGCCGCTCGGACCGGGCCTCGGCCGTGATCCTGATCGCCCAGCCCGACGCCCTGGACCAGTACCTGATCCGCCACCCGGCCGATTTCTTCGGCCGGGGCTTCGAGCCGGCCGTGGTCGACCCGGACAACCGGGAGGTGGTCGGCCCCCACCTGGTCTGCGCCGCGGCCGAGCTGCCCCTGGCCGCGGACGACGAATCATTTGACCTGGCCCGGGCCCAGGACCTCCTCGAGGAGCTGGAGAGGCGCAATCAGCTGGTGGCCACCCTGGAGGGCAAGCTCTACCTGGCCCGGCTGAGCCGGCCCCACTCCCGGGTGGACATCCGCAGCGTGGGCGAGAGCTACGCCATCATGATGGCCCAGGGCCGGCGGGTCATCGGCACCCTGGACGGGGCCCGGGCCTTCAAGGAGGCCCATCCCGGGGCTATCTACCTCCACCTGGGCCAGCAGTACCTGGTCGACCAGCTCGACCTGGACCAGCGCGACATCCTGGCCCACCCGGTCGAGGTGGACTACTACACCCGGGCCCAGTCGGAGAAGGAGACCGAGATCCTGGAGGTCCTGGCCTCCCGGCCCACGGCCCGCTTCGTGGTCCGTCTGGGCCGGCTCAAGGTCACCGAGCAGGTCGTGGGCTACGAGAAGCGGCGCATCCGGGGCCAGGAGCTCCTCTCGACCCACCCCCTGGACCTGCCGCCCCAGACCTTCGAGACCGTCGGCCTCTGGGTCGAGCTGGAGCCGGCGATCAAGGACCTGGTCGTGGCCGAGCGAGGCCACTTCATGGGCGGCATCCACGCCATGGAGCACGCGTCCATCGCCATGTTCCCCCTCCTGGCTCTCTGCGACCGCAACGACGTGGGCGGCATCGCCTACCCCCACCACCCCCAGCTGGAGCGCTCGGCAGTTTTCATCTACGACGGCTACCCCGGCGGGGTCGGCCTGGCCAAGGCCTGCTTCGGCCGGATCGAGGAGCTGCTGGACAAGGCCCGCCAGATGGTTGCGGCCTGCCCCTGCGAGGAGGGCTGTCCCTCCTGCATCCACTCGCCCAAGTGCGGCTCGGGCAACAAGCCCCTGGACAAGGCCGCCTGCCTGGTCGTGCTGGAGGCCCTGCTGGGCCTGCGGCCCTGGGCCGGGGCGGCCGAGGAGCCCAAGCCCATCGAGCCGCCGGAGCCGGTGGTCGAGGCGGCCGGCCCGGCCCGGCCGCCCTTCGGCGTGCTGGACATCGAGACCCAGCGCCTGGCCCAGGATGTGGGCGGCTGGGGCAACGCCCGGCTGATGGGCCTGTCCGTGGCCGTGCTCTACGACGGTCTGGCCGGCGAGTACCTGGTCTTCGAGGAGAAGGACGCCCCCCGGCTGATCCAGCGGCTCAAGGAGCTGCCCCTCATCGTCGGCTTCAACCTGAAGGGCTTCGACTTCAAGGTCCTCTCGGCCTACACCGACCTGGATTTCTCCGGGCTGCCCTGCCTGGACCTGCTGGAGGAGTTCCACAAGGACTTCGGCTTCAGGGTCTCCCTGGACCACCTGGCCCAGAACACCCTGGGCGCCAAGAAGAGCGCCGACGGCCTCCAGGCCGTGGAGTGGTTCCGGAACGGCGAGATGGACAAGCTGATCGAGTACTGCCGCAAGGACGTGGAGATTACCAAGGAACTGTTCGAGTTCGGCCTGGACAAGGGCTACGTGGTCGCGATGAACAAGCAGGGGCAGGCCCTGAAGCTGAGGGTCAATTGGCAGGAGAGGGTGGAGAGCCTGACCGCCTGTCCAGCTTAGCGAACAGGGTTTTCCTAGCGGTTCAAAACCAGGTCCTCTCCATGTACTCGGCGTAATCCCGGTGCTGGTCCAGGAGGTCCTTTTCCTCGAAGGCCCGCCAGACCAGGACCAGGACCATCCAGAGCGGGACGGTGACCAGGGCCGAGGCGGCCTCCCGGAAGAGGGGGTAGCCGATTAGCCAGAGCAGGAAGCCCAGGTACATGGGGTGCCTGATTCGGCTGAACAAGCCCCGGGTGATCAGCTCCTTCCGGCCGCTGAAGCCCTTGAGCTGGACGAGGGCGATCAGGAAGACGAGGACCCCGGCCCCGAAGAACCCCAAACCCAGGCCTCTCAGCCAGCCGGGCAGGCCCAGCCGGCGGGGGTCGGCGTCGCAGAGGCTGAACCAGGAGACCCAGAGCAGAATCATGATCACGGTCATCGGCCCGGTCACGAGCCGGTTTTCCTCGGAGATGAGCCCCCTGGACCTGAGGAACTCGTAGACGATTCTGAGGGTCTGGCAGACCAGAAACAGGACCGCCCAGAGGGTGAACATATTCCGGCTCCTTGTTCCCTGGCCGACTCGACCGTTCAGGGTTTATCTTCGAGGTCCAGGTTCTTAATAACTCGTTCGCAGATCCGCTTCAATGACCCCAGGTCCGCGTTCGGTCCCGAGGCGAGCCGCCGTTTTTTTTGAGGCGCGGTTTTCCCGGTCTTGCGGGGGCTAGAGCCGTTCAGGACGGCGAGCGGCCATTTTGGGCCTTGACCTGAGGCGGAGATACCTTAGGGTAATCAGAGGTTAAGGACATCGGGGCCGGGACGGCAATAATCGGGTCAGCCGCCGGCCCGTTCTGGGGGTGACATGTACGAGAGAATGAGGCCGTTTTCCCAACAGGACATCCACATGCTCCACAGCGCCTCCATGGAGATCCTGAGGGACGTCGGGGTGGCCTTCCACGATCCCGAGGCCCTGGAGATCTTCAGCGATCACGGGATCAGGGTGGAGCAGAAGACCGTCTTCCTGACCGAGCGCGACGTCCGGATGGCCCTGGCCTCGGTCCCGGCGGAGTTCGAGATCAGCGGGCGGGACCCGGGCAAGAGCGTCACCGTGGGCGGCGACGGCTTCATCTTCCTGCCCGGCTACGGCCCGCCCTACATCGTCACCAGCCTGGGGGAGCAGCGGCCGGCCAGCCTGGAGGACTACCAGAACATCTGCAAGCTGGTCCAGACCTCCAGGCAGATCGACATGAACTCCTTCCTCATGGTCGAACCCTGGGACCTGGACCCCAGAACCTCCTATCTGGACATGCTCCTGGCCAACATGACCCTCTGCGACAAACCCTTCATGGGCTGCAGCTTCAACCGCCAGGCCTGCCGGGACACGATGGAGATGGCCGGCCTGGCCTTCGGGGGCCTTGACCAGATCGTCGACCGGCCGTTCACGGTCGGGGCCATCTCGCCCTCGTCCCCGCTCCAGTACTCCAGGGAGGCCAGCGGGGCGATCATCGAGTACGCCCGCTTCGGCCAGCCGCTCCTGATCGCCTGCTGCGTCATGGCCGGGTCCTCGGGCCCCATCTCCATGGCCGGGGTCCTGGCCCTCCAGAACGCCGAGATAATGGCCGGGATAGCCCTGTCCCAACTGATCAAGCCGGGCCTGCCCATCATCTACGGGGCCGCTTCCTGCCCCATGGACATGCGGGTCGGCACCATCTCCATCGGGGCCCCGGAAACGGCCGTCCTGGCCGGGGCCACGGCCCAGATGGCCCGGTTCTACGGCCTGCCCAGCCGCGGCGGCGGGGACCTGACCGACGCCCACTTCCCGGACATCCAGGCCGGCATGGAATCGGCCCTGATAATGGTCACCGCTGTCCGCAACGGCCTCAACTTCATCCTTCACTCCTGCGGCATCCTGGGCTCGTTCGTGGCCATGAGCTACGAGAAGTTCATCGCCGACGAGGAACTGTGCGGCATGGTCCGCCAGCTCTTGAAGCCCATCGAGGTCTCCGAGGAGGCCATTGACCTGGAGACGGTCAAGGAGGTCGGCATCGGCGGCCAGTACCTGACCCGCAAGCGGACCCTGGAGCGCTGCCGGACCGAGTACTTCATCCCCGAGCTGATGAACCGCCAGGGCTACGGGAACTGGAAGCGGGCCGGGATGCAGCGGGCCGACGTCAAGGCCACGGCGATTATGGAGAGGCGCCTGGCCGAATACGTCAAACCCGGGATCGACCCCCAGGTGGAGGAAGCGCTGGTCAGCTACGTCAGCCAGCGCAAGGCCCTCCTGAATCAGGCGGCCGCCTCCGGCCAGGGCTGAGATTGGGCCGGCGGCGGGCCGGACAGCCGGGCCCGCGGCCCTTACCGGAAACCCGAGACAGGACGAGGTCGAGCATGCAGACTAGCCGCAGCCTGGAGGGAGGGCCGGTCCGGTTCCGGGTCCTGAACGACGATCAGATCTGGCAGATCAGGCGGACCGCCTTCGGGATCATGGACAAGATCGGCTTCAAGGTGCTCCACCAGGGAGCCCGGAACATGCTCAAGCAGGCCGGAGCCCTGGTCAAGGGTGAACTGGTCAGGGTCCCCGAGTTCCTGGTCAAAAAGTGCCTGGCCAGCGCGCCCAACGGGTTCCACCTCTACGACAGGCAGGGGCGGCCCGGCCTCGAGGTGGCGGGCCGCAACAGCTATTACGGCACCTCCACGGCCAGCCCCAACACCCAGGACGCTTTGAACCTGGAGATCCGTCCCACCCGGGTGGCCGACATCGCCCTGGCGGCCAGGGTGAGCGACGCCCTGGAGAACATCGACTGGGTCATGCCCATGGGCTCCAGCCAGGACGTGCCCCCCCTGGCGGCCGACGTCCACGAGTTCGAGGCCGTGGTCCAGAACACGACCAAGCCCATCGTCTTCATCGGCTACTCGGCCCGGGGCTCGGAACTGGTCTTCGAGATGGCCGCCGAGGTGGCCGGGGGGCTGGAGAACCTCCAGGCCAGGCCCTTTGTGGCCCTCTACCCCGAGCCCATCTCGCCCCTGGTCTTTCCGGGGGAGGTGGTTGACCGGATCCTCCTGGCCGCCGGACTCAACCTGCCCCAGATTCCCGGGACCTCGGTCCAGCCCGGGGGGACCGCCCCGGTGACCATGGCCGGGGCCGTGGCCCAGCTCACGGCCGAGGCCCTGATGAGCCTGGTCCTGGCCCAGCTCAAGCGGCCGGGCTGCCCCTGCGCCCTGAGCGGCAACTTCGGCATCCTGGACATGCGGACCGCCCTGATGGGCCTCTCCGGCCCGGAGATGAGCCTGGGCCTGGCCGCCCAGGCCGAGGTGGCCCAGTCCTTTGACCTGCCCACCTGGGGCCTGGCCGGGGCGACCGACGCCAAGTCCCTGGACGGCCAGGCCGGGGCCGAGGCCGCCTTTTCCCTCCTGGCCCAGACCCTGGCCGGCCTCAACCTGATCCACGACTGCGGCTACATGGACGCGGGCATGATCTGCTCGGTCCACCAGCTTCTCCTGAGCGACGAGCTGATCAGCATGACCAAGCGGTTCGTCCGGGGCATCGAAGTCAACCGGGAGACCCTGGCCCTGGAAGAGCTGGCCCAGGTGGGGCCGGGGGGCCACTTTCTCCAGCGGGCCCACACCGCCGACCGCTTCAGGCGGGAGCTGTGGCTCCCGAGATTGATGAACCGGCAGGCCTACGACGTCTGGCAGCGGGAGGGCTCCAAGGATCTGGCCGACCGGATCCAGGAGGAGGTCAGGCGGATCGTGGAGAGCCACCGGCCCGCCCCGCTGCCGGACAAAACCGTGGCCGCCCTGGAGCGCCTCAGGGAGAAGGGCGCCGCGGAATTGAGCCGGCAGAGTTAGACCGGCGGCCGGGCTCGACCCGGACCCGGTCCGGCCTCAGATCTTCAGGCCCACCTCTCCCAGAAAGCCCAGGCTCCTTATCTCCCGGTCGGCCGTCCTCTCCAGATAGGCCGCGGTCAGGCCGAAGAGCCGGCTCAGCTCGGCCTGGGGGAAGCGGATGCGTCCCAGGGCCGCGGGCTGGATCTGCTGGCAGAGCCGGGCCGCCTTGATGGCGCCCAGGGAGAGCTGGCTGATCTGGGGCCGGCAGGTAGAGCAGGCCAGGCCGCCCAGGTCCAGGGCCAGACCGGCCCGGTCCAGGGAGTTAAGCGGACGCTGGCAGACCAGGCAGTTCTCGAAGTTGGGTCCGAACCCGGCCCGGGCCAGGAGGCGCAGGCAGAAGGCCAGGCCCAGATGGGCCGGCTCGGGCCGGCCGGCCAGGCCGGCCAGGACGGCGGTCAGGGCGGCGAAGAGGTCCTCGTCCGGCTCCAGGTCCGGGCAGAAGACCAGGACCAACTCCGCGGCCAGGCCGGCCAGGCCCAGGCGGAGTGGTTCGGCCGAGAGATCGGGCCGGCTGATGAGGCGGCAGGACTCGACCCTGAGCAGCTCCTGGCTGCGGCTCCTGACCAGGCCGGCCTCGACCAGGCCGAAGAGATCGAGGCAGTTCATGAAGCGCTTCTGGGAGCGCTTGGCCCCCTTGGCCACGGCCCTGAGCTTGCCGGCCCGGCGGGTGTAAAAGGTTACGATGGCGTCAGATTCGCCGCTGACGACGCTCTTGAGGACAACGGCCTGGCTGACGATGGAGGCCACGCTCAGCCGGTCGGACTCACTCCGGGATGTCCATGATCTTGACGAAGCTGCGCTGGCGGACCCGTTCGATCCACTCGTCGTACTTCTTGGCCAGAGCCTTGTAGGTCAGCTCCTGAGTGATCTGCTCCTCCACGTCCTCGAAGCTGACCCCGGTGTCTATGTTCTTCTCGGCCACCTGGAAGATGTGCCAGTCGCCCCGGAGGCTGACCGGCTGGCTGACCTGGCCGGCCTGAAGGCCCTGGAGGGCCGAGGCGATCTCGGGCGAAAGCTGTTCCAGCTCGAAGCGGCCCAGCAGCCCGCCCTCCTTGGCCTCGGGTCCGGTGGAGTACTCCTTGGCCAGCTGGGCGAAATCGCCGCCCTGGGCTATCTTCTGCTGGACCAGTTTCAGATTTTCCTCGTCCCCGCCGGTCAGAACCAGGCGGCGCAGGAGGACCTCGGCCCGGCCGCCGTACTTGTCCTTCCTGGTTTCGTAGACGGCTCTCTTTTCGGCGTCGGGAATGAAGACCTTGGTCTTGACCTCGGTGTAGACCAGCTTGGAGTGGAGGATCTGCTTCTTGATCTGCTCCAGGTAGGTCTCCATGTTCAGGCCTTCCAGGGCCAGGTTGCGCTCCAGCTGCTCCGGAGTCAGGTGGCGGGAGGTGCGGACCCGCTCGATGGTCGCCTTGGCCTCTTCGTCCGAGACCGTGATCTTCAGGCGCTTGGCCTCCTGATCGGCCAGCCGATCGCCGATCATCTCCTTGAGAGCCTGCTGCCTGAGGAGGCCGCGCTCCTTCTTGAAGGCCTCGCCGCTCAATCTGGACTCCAGTTCGGCCAGGCGGTCGATGATCTCGTTGTCGAGCTGGCGCAGGGTGATGATCTCCTCGCCGACCACGGCGACGACCTGGTTGACCACCTGGGCTCGGGCCCAACTGGCTGGCAGGAAGGCCAGGGCGAGGAGCAGACACTGCAGACAGAAGCGCGGTCTCATTTGTTCCCCCGCGGTTGGAATAAAGTCGGCCTCTCGGTCGGCGGCCGGTTGCGAGTTTCTCTTAGGCTAATCTATGCGACCGTCTCTTTCAAGCGGCTATGAGACGGGGCAGCAGCCGCCTGGCCTCGGCCAAGGGCTCGGGCGCGGTGATGATGAGCCGGTTTTCCGGGGTCAGGCGCAGGCGCTTGGGCGACTGCCGGACCAGTTTGAGCAGCTCCCGGGCGTCCAGGGGCGGCCGGGCGACGAAGGTCAGCACGGCCCGGCCGTCAAAGGCGTCCAGCCTGGCCACGCCGGCCCGGCGCAGCTCCAGCTTGAGCCGGATGGCCTCGACCAGATTGAGGGCCTCCTGGGGAGGCTGGCCGAAGCGGTCGGTCATCTCGGCCAGCAGATCGGCCAGCTCTGCCTCCTCCTCGACCCCGGCCAGGCGGCGGTAGAAGAGGAGGCGCTGGTTGGCGTCGGCCACGTAGTCCTCGGGAAGCAGGGCCGAGGCGGCCAGGTGGATCTCCGGATCGACCCGTTCCAGCCTGGGCTGGCCCCTCAGCTCGGCCACGGCCTGCTCCATCAGGTTGAGGTAGGTCTCGTAGCCTACGGCCGCGATCTGGCCGGACTGGGCGTGGCCCAGAAGATTGCCTCCGCCCCTGATCTGCAGGTCGTGCATGGCGATCTTGAAGCCGGCGCCCAGGTGGGTGAAGTCCATGAGGACCTTGAGCCTCTTCTGGGCGTCGCGGGTCAGGGTGGTTTCGGTGGGGATGAGCAGGTAGGCGTAGGCCCTCTCCGAGGAGCGGCCCACCCGGCCGCGGAGCTGGTAGATCTGGGCCAGGCCGAGCTTGTCGGCCTCGTTGATGATGATCGTGTTGGCCGAGGGGATGTCCAGGCCGGACTCGATGATGGTCGTGCAGACCAGGACGTCCACCTGGCGCTGGACGAACTTGAACATGACCTTTTCCAGGACCCGCTCGGACATCTGGCCGTGGGCCACCTCGACCCGGGCCGTGGGGACCAGCTTCTGGACCAGGTTGGCCACCCGGTTGATGTCCTGGACCCGGTTGTGGACGAAGAAGACCTGGCCGCTCCGGCCGATCTCGCGGCCGATGGCCTCTTGGACGGCCGCCGGATCAAAGGCCGAGAGATAGGTGGTGATGGCCTGGCGATGCTCGGGCGGCGTGTTGATGACCGAGAGGTCGCGGATGCCCAGGAGGGACATCTGCAGGGTCCGGGGAATGGGCGTCGCGGTCAGGGCCAGGACGTCGACGGTCTGGCGGAGCTGTTTGAGCTTCTCCTTGTGGCCGACGCCAAAGCGGTGCTCCTCGTCGACGATGACCAGGCCCAGGTGCTTGAAGGCCACGTCCTTGGAGAGGAGGCGGTGGGTGCCGATGACCACGTCCACTTGCCCGCCGGCCAGATCGGCCAGGATCTTCTTCTGGGCCGAGGCGGTCTTGAAGCGGGAGAGGACCTCGACCCGGACCGGGTAGGGCTTGAGGCGCTGGCTGAAGGTCTCGGCATGCTGCTCGGCCAGGACCGTGGTCGGGACCAGCAGGGCGACCTGGCTTCCGTCCATGACCGCCCGGAAGGCGGCCCTGAGGGCGACTTCTGTTTTGCCGTAGCCGACGTCGCCGCAGACCAGCCGGTCCATGGGCCGGGAGCGCTGCATGTCCCGGAGCACGTCCTCCACGGCCGCGGCCTGGTCGGGCGTCTCCTCGAAGTCGAAGGTGGCCTCGAACTCGCGCAGCAGCTCGTCGCGGCCGGTGAAGGCGTGGCCCTCCTTGATCTGGCGCACGGCGTAGAGGTCGATGAGGTCCTGGGCGATCTCCAGCAGCCTCCGCTTGACCCGGCTCTTGGTCTTGCGCCAGGTCTCGCCGCCCAGCCGGTCCAGGGGCGGCCGCTTGCCTTCCGGCCCGGCGTACTTGTGGATCAGGTTGAGGCGGTCGGCCGGGACGTAGAGCTTGTCGCCGCCCTTGTACTCCAGGAAGAGGTAGTCGCCCATCTGCTCGTTGACGACCAGGTTGATCAGGCTGACGAACTGGCCGATGCCGTGCTCCTCGTGGACGACCAGGTCGCCCGGGCTCAGCTCGGCGTAGGAGGCCAGCCTGGCCGTGGGCAGGGGCGAGGGCGCCCGGGCGGCGCTCTTGAGCTGGAGCTGGCCCAGGGCCTCCTCTTCGGTCAGGACGACCAGCCCCGGGCCCGGCAGGAAGAAGCCGGCCGAGAGGGCGCCCTGGACCAGGCGGAGCTGTTCCGGGCCGGACGGTTCCAGGCCGGTCGGCGGGGCGGCGGCCAGGTCGAGGCTGAGGCCGTAGCCGGCCAGGAGCTCGCTCAGCCGCTTGAGCTGGCCCTGGGTCCGGCAGACCAGCCAGGGGCTCAGCCCCTGCCCGTCGAGGCGGCGGACAGTCTTGACCAGGGGGGCCAGGACGGATTCCTTCTCTTCCTGGGGCGGGGGCAGCAGCTCCCGGGAGGGCCGGCCGTGGAAGTGAAGGCTGGACCGGCCGCTCAGGGGCAGGGGCTGGATGGCCAGCCGGGGAAAGGCGGCCAGGGCCTGGGTTGCCTCCTCGAAGGAGCAGGCGTGGGCGGCCAGGGGCAGATGGGGCCGCTGCTGGACCCTGAGCCGCTGCTCGTGCTCGGTCAGGCGGGCCAGGTATTCCCGGCCGGCCTCCTCGACCTGACCCGGCTCCAGGAGGCAGACCAGGGCCTCCCGGCCGAGGTAGTCCCAGAGGCCCTGGCACTCCTCGTAGAAGAGGGGCGCGAAGGATTCGATCCCGGCAAAGGGCTGCCCCTGGATGAGCGGCTCCCGCAAGGCCAGGATCTGGGCCGGCTCGGCCTCCAGCCGGGCCAGGCCCTGGCGGCCCCGCTCCAGGTTGGCCGGGCTGAGGATGACCTCGCTCATGGGCAGGATGACGCTCTCCTTGAGCCGTCTGATGGAGCGCTGGTCGTGGGGCTTGAAGAGCCGGAGGCTGTCGACGAAGTCGCCGAAGAACTCCAGCCGGAGAGGCTCGTCGTGGAGGGGGCCGAAGACGTCGACGATGCCGCCCCTGATGGCCATGTCGCCGGGCTCCTCGACCAGGGCCGTGGGCGCGTAGCCGCCGGCGGCCAGCTTGGCGATGAGGACCTGGCGGTCCACCTCTTCGCCCTCGAGGACCAGTTCGGCGAAGTCGTTGAGGACCCTGACCGGGGGCAGACGGTGGAGGAGGGCCTGGATCGGGACCACCGCCGCCAGGGGGCCGTCCCCGGAGATGAGCCGCCAGAGGCAGCTCAGCCGCCGGGCCACTGTCCAAGTGTGGGCCGGCAGGTGGCCGAAGGGCAGGTGGGCGTAGGACGGAAAAACGGCCGCGCCGGCCTTGCTCTCCGGCCCCAGGAAGAAGTTCAGGTCAGCGGCCAGGCTCTCGGCCGCGGCCAGGCTGGGGGTGACCACGAGGAGGCTGCGCTTACTGGCCTCGATCAGGCGGGCCAGGACAAAGGCCCTGGCCCCGCCCTCCAGGCCGAGGAGGTCCAATCCTGGGCCGGGCCCGGCCTTGAGGTCGGCCAGGCGGACCAGGAGGTCCTCCAGGCCGGCCGCCTGGGCCTGGTTCCGGATGAGGGCTGGATCGAATTGGCTGGGCCAGTCCATACTTCGGAGGAACGGCCGACTCTGGCCGTCCGATACCGAATATAATCCTTTGGCCCCGGGCGTGCAACCCGGGACGGGGAGGCGGAGGCCGGGCCGCTGAGGCCAGCGGCCCGGCAAGGCGGATCAGGCCTGAGCCTTCTTGATCTCCCGGAGCAGCCAGGGGGCTGGTTTGACTATTTGTGGATCAATGTTGGCTGCGGCCACGAAGTCGCGGTAGCGGGCGATGTTCGAGGCGCAGGGCCGGCCGGCAAGGGGCAGCCCCAGGAAGTCCGCCGGATTGTCCTCGGCCGTAAGCTTGAGCTCCCTCTGGCTCAGGCGGCTCCGGAAGTAGTCCCAGTAGCTCGACTCTCTGAGGAACAGCCGGACCAGCCAGAAGTCGCTGCCGAAAAGGATTCTCCGGCCCCAGGTCTCGTCGGCCAGAAGGGCGGACAAACGCTCGAAGTAGTTTCTTTGCTTCGAGCCGCCTTTCATGTTGTCCGTGTGGTGGGAGATGTCGGCGTAAACCCCGGCGCCGCTGTCGCTCTTCATCAGCTCGAGGATGGTCCCGGTCCAGGTGCCGGGCCAGGAATGATCGTCGGTGAGGTTCTCCTCGCCGCCGAAGTGGGCGAAGCAGACTTTGAGGCCGGGGTAGTCTTCCAGGATCGGGCGCCACTTCTCCGGATGGCCGCGGTCGATGTCCGCCTTGGTGGCGTAGAAGCCGCCCCGGTTGCAGTGGACGGTTATGGGCGTGTCGTGCTGGAAACAGTAGTCGTAGACTTGCCGCATGTCATCGCTGTCGAGGTCGTAGCCCAGAGAGGGGTAGAGCTTGACCCCGACAAAGCCCTGTTTCTCCAAGGCCGTCTTCATGATCTCCAGGTGGCCGTCGCGCTGAGGGTTGACGCAGACAAAGGGCAGGATCCGGCCCGGGTAGGCCAGCACCTGGGCCGAGGTTTCCTTAATCTGTCCCTGCCACAGCGCTCCGTTGGCGCCGCCCCCTTCGGTGATGTCCATGGTCAGGGCCACGACGGCCTCATCGGGCTTGAGCTGCTTCATCAACCAGTCGGTGACGTACTTGATGCCCGGCTGGAGGGCTATCTGGAGGAACTCCAGGAAGTCAAAAGGGCTCTGAATCCCGGCGTCAATCGAGGAGAAGAACTCGGCCAGGCCTCGGCCGCGGCCGGCCAGGAGCCGCTTCTCGAAGTTCTCCATGCCTTCCTTCTTTATGTCTTTGTAGCTCGTCTCGTCCAGGTCAGGCAGGTCGCGGCAGTATTCGGCCAGGCTTGCGGACTCGGTGAACTCCTTGAGGACCTTGAATTCCATATCCTCGGTCCTCTCCCGAGAGGCCGCGGCCGGCGCCTCTTTAAAAGCGCCGGCCAGACGGCTGATTATGGGCTGGGGAACCCGGTCCACCCCCAGCCTGTTCAGGAGGATGCTGATTGTCTTTGGGGTGAAGACCGAAGCCGCGTTGAAGAGATGGGCGTGGCAGTTGACGCGCATGAATCCCTCCCTCCTCCGGCCTGGCGGCCGGGCGGGACTGGCCGTCAGGGCTGTCGGCCGTTGAACCGGTCTCGCATGAGACGGTCCAACTCGGCCCAATTATACTCTTCCAGGACCTCGGACGCCCTGGCCTGAACGTGGACCGAGTCCCTTCTGGCCCAGAAGTGGCCGGCGGTCAGGCCCAGGGCCCGGGCCTGGGCGGCGTAGGTCTGGTAGCCGGGGTGGTCGGCCTCCCAGACCGCGCTTCCGTTCTCCGAGACAAAGCAGTCCAGGGCCAGGCCGTGGTTGTGCCAGGACTGGCCGGGCAGGGCGTTGGTCGCCCAGCGGCCGTTCCGGGGGCCGACCGCCTCCAGGACCCCGGCCAGCCAGGGGGCGCCCCTGGCCCGGAGCTGGCCCGCGACCCGCTCGATCTCCGGCCGCGGCCTGGACTGGCGCCACAGCAGGGCCTGGTCCCAGGGATCCCTGAGAGTGAAGAAGGGGCGCAGCTCGTAACCGGCGGCCCGGCAGGCGCTCAGGAGTCGTTCGACCGCGGCCCTGAAGTCGGGCTCGAGGTCGCTCAGCCGGCGGCTCATGAGGGGCCTCCCTGGAGAGCGGCTGCCCCGGAGCGAGCCGGTAGAGCGTCGCCAAAGCCGGGAAGCCAGTCTCCAGTCTGCACCTCCAGCTGGTCGGATCAAGGGGGGAGCAAAGAAGAACGCCGCTTCTTTCTCAAATCCGATGGATAAAGTAGAGACCTGGTCGAGGTCGCGGACCCGCCCCGGGACCCGTTTCGATCAGGAGCCTGGCCTGCGGGCTCGTCCGCCGGTTACACGGGCGGCCCGGCTTGATTGATACCCATCAAACTCCGCTCTATTCACCCTTAAATCCGACGTTAAATAAAACCTTGCTCTAAAATCTGATAAGGTCAAGCGGCTGTTGCTAACTAATAAAAAATTACGTTATAATGATAAAATTAACCCAGGAAAGCCCTTTCAGCCCCCAACGAGAAATCGCGGCGGGCCGGCGGCTCCGGCAACCCCCTTGCCCCCCGGCCCCGCTTTGGGGTATCTCTGTCCCGTCCAGCGAATCAATTTCTCCGACGGGGTTTGGCCATGATTCAGCGTTACACGAGGCCCGAGATGGGCCAGTGGTGGAGCGACGAGAACAGGTACCGGGTCTGGCTCAGGATCGAGGTTCTGGCCTGCCAGGCCTGGGCCGAACTGGGGGTCATGCCGGCCGAGGCGGTCAAGGTCATCGAGGAGAAGGCCGACTTTGACCTGGCCCGCATCGAGGCCATCGAGGCCGAGACCAGGCACGACGTCATCGCCTTCCTGACCGCCGTGGCCGAGAAGGTCGGCCCGGAGTCACGCTACATCCACTACGGCCTGACCTCCTCGGACGTGCTCGACACCTCCCTGGCCTATCTGCTCAAGGGCGCGGCCGAGCGCCTTCTGGCCGACCTGGACGGCCTCATGGCCGCTGTCCGCGAGCGGGCCTTCGAGCACAAGAACACGGTCATGATCGGCCGCTCCCACGGCATGCACGCCGAGCCGATCACCTTCGGCCTCAAACTGGCCGTCTGGTACGACGAGCTGGCCCGCCAGAAGAGGCGCCTCGAGGCGGCCCGGGACGACGTGGCCGCGGGTAAGCTCTCCGGCGCGGTGGGCACCTTCGCCAACGTGCCGCCTGAGGTGGAGGCCCATGTCTGCCGCGAGCTGGGCCTCAAGCCGGCCCCGGCCTCGACCCAGATCGTCCAGCGCGACCGGCACGCCGCCTTCTTCGCCGCCCTGGCCGTCCTGGCCGGCACGGTGGACAAGATGGCCGTGGAGATCCGCCACCTCCAGCGCTCCGAGGTGGGCGAAGCCGAGGAATACTTCGCCAAGGGCCAGAAGGGCTCCTCAGCCATGCCCCACAAGCGCAACCCCATCGGCTCGGAGAACATGTCCGGCTGCGCCCGGCTGATCCGCTCCTACGCCCTGGCCGCCCTGGAGAACCAGGCCCTCTGGCACGAGCGGGACATCTCCCACTCCTCGGTGGAGCGGGTCATCGGCCCGGACGCGACCATCCTCATGGACTACATGCTCCAGCGCCTGACCGGCCTGATCAAGCGCCTGGTCGTCTACCCGGAGCGGATGATGGCCAACCTGGAGTCCAGCCGGGGACTGATCTTCTCCCAGACGATCCTCCTGGCCCTGGTCGAGGAGGCCGGGGTGAGCCGGGAGGAGGCCTACGTCAGGGTTCAGGCCCGGGCCATGGAGGCGATCGGCCAGAAAAAGGACTTCCAGGACCTGATCAGGGCCGACGACTGGTTCGTCGAGCGCCTGGGCCGGGAGAGGCTGGATCAGATCTTTGATCCGAACCGCCACCTGGGCCAGGTCGATTTCATCTTCGAGCGGGTTTTCGGCCGGAGCTGAGCCGAGGCTTAAATCATCAAGCCAGGTCCAGCCTGATGTAGTCGTCGGCCGGATCGATCTTGGCCACCCGGACCTGGACCCGCTGGCCCGGATGGAGAGCCCCCTCGGGCAGCTTGGGGCTGGGCAGCCGGAGCATGATCTCCAGCAGGACCAGGCTGTAGCGGTCCTGGAGCCGGTCCAGAACCAGGGCCTCCCAGGTCCGTTCCCCTTCCTGGGCCAGGTACTTGAGCAGCCAGTAGCGCAGCCGGCGGAACCTGAGCTGGTTGTGGGACCTTAAGAGCGGGCCCAGGCTCTGGGTCAGATCCTCCAAAGCTTCCTGGTTGTAGGGCGGCGTGGCGTGGTCCAGGAGGCCGTGAAGCTGGCGCACGGTGATCAGGTCCAGGTAGCGCCTGATGGGCGAGGTGAAGGTGGTGTAGCACTCCAGGCCCAGGCCGGCGTGGGGCGCCGGCAGCGGGCTCAGCTCCATGGGATTCAGGGTCATCCGCTGGCGCAGCGTCACCCAGAGCGGGTCGGAATCGGGCGGAGCCTCGAAGTGGCCGGGCGGAAGCTGGCAGCGGAAGAGGGTGGGCACTCCGGCCTCGGCCAGGCTCTCGGCGGCCAGGCGGTTGGCCAGGATCATCATCTCGGCCACCAGGAGCCGGGAAGGGGTGGTCTGGTCGTTGCGGAAGAGCTCCACCCGGCCGTCCATTGGCCTGACCCAGACCTCGGGCACGTCCAGGAGCAGGGCCCCGCTCTGGAGGCGGTTGGCCTTCAGCTTGAGGGCCAGGTCGTGGAGGGCGGACAGGCGCGGGTCCCGGTCCAGGTTCTGGTCAGCCTGGCTGTAGATGAGGCGCCGGTCGACCCTGATCAGGCTCTTGACCAGCTCATAGCCCAACACCTGGGCCTGGTCGTCCAGCTCGACCCTCAGGCTCAGGGCCGGCCTGAGCTCATTCTCCCTGAGGGAGAGCCGGTCCTCGGAGAGAATCTGGGGCAGCATGGGCAGGCGCTGGTCGGGCAAGTAGAGCGACGAGGCCCGGGCCCGGGCCTCCAGGTCCAGGAGGCTTTCGGGTTCGACGAAGACGGCCACGTCGGTGATGTGGACAAAGACCTCGTGGCCTCGGGCCAGGGCGCGATAGGACAGGGCGTCGTCGAAATCCCGGCTCTCGGCCCCGTCTATGGTGAAGGTCTCCAGACCGGTCAGGTCCTTCCGTCCGGCCAGGGCGGCCCGGGGCAGGTCGGCCCTGGCCACCCGCTGGGCCTCGTCCAGGACCGGCCCGGGGAACTCGGTCGGCACCTTCAGCCGCCTCAGCTCCAGATCCTCGTCGGGCGAGAAGCGGCCCAGGCGGACCAGGAGTTCGAAGGCGGCCCGGGGATGCTTGATCCCGGCGGCCTCGAGCCAGCCCTTGACCTTGCCGAAGCTGTTCGAGTCAGGCCCCTGGATGGCGGCGTCAATGAGGCGGGCGATGATCGCCTCGGCCTCGACCGGCGACTCGGCCGATCGGCCGGTCCAGACGTCCCGGAGCCAGCCGCCGACCTCCTCGCGCTCCCTGGCCAGCTCCTCCTCGCGGAGCTTCTGGGCCAGGAGCTCCTCGACCTTTTCGGCCGAGGTCACCTCCAGACCCTCGGGCCGGTAGCGGAAGTAGATCTTGTTCTCCACCGCGGCCCTGATGAGGGCGGCCACCTGGTCGGGCGTGACCGGCTCGCCAAAAAGCAACCCGGCCAGGAAGGCCGGGTCAAGCGGTTCGGTCGGATCGTCCTCGACCACCAGAGACCATAGTTCGGCCAGATCAATGCCGGCCTTGATCTCCTCCCGGCGGGCCGAGACGTCCTTGAGCCGGTCAACCAGTTCGCCGCGGGCCAGGTTGAGAGACAGGCTCTGGCCCTGGTCGTGGGTCAGCCGCCGGGCCGAGATAACAACTTCTCGGTTGGCCTGGGTCAGCAGCCGGGGCCGGCCCTTCTTGGAATCTAAACAGACAGCGACGATGAACTGGTTATTCTCTATGTAATCAACTACGTGCCCTGTTTCGACCAACGGGGCCCCCTTTCTGTCCCGAGGCATTATCCGCCCTTGACCGGCCGGTGTCAAACCGGCATCTATGACCGGCCCGGGCCCTTAAACCGGGAAATTCGGGGGGGATGAAGTCCGGCCGGGGCCATGTTCCGAATTTTTCGGACTGGTGGCCTTCTCGGCCGAGGGTTTTCAAGGTAATAATGAGGCGGGGTCGGTTTCGGCCTTGCCCTAGACGCCGGGAAAGAGGTTTTCAGCAGTGAGCCAGCCGGACACCCAGAAGGAAATCCTGGGCACCTTTTTCGGCTACGTGGTCACGGTCGGGATTCTCCTGGCCGTCTGCTACCCCTTGGGCTTGATCGGCCAGAGGGACTTCGGCTTCGTCCTGGGCGGGTTCCTGCTGGGCGTGGCCCTGACCAGGCATCTCTGGAAGAGGGACGAGGCCAAGTGGTTCGAGGAGAGGGACGCCCTCCTGGCCAGGCTGGCCGAGCTCAACCGCCACCTCCTCGCGGCCAGGGACAAGGACGAGTCGGACGCCCTCCACTGAGGCCCTGCGAAGCGGACCTCAGGCCTCCCGCCGGCCCTCCAGGGAGGCCTTGAGGCTCATGGGGTCGGCGTACTCCAGGTCAGAGCCCAGGGGCAGGCCGAAGGCGATGCGGGAGACCTTGACCCCGGTCTCCCTGAGCCGGTCGGCCAGGTAGGCGGCCGTGGTCTGGCCCTGGCTGGTCGGGCTGGTGGCCAGGACCACCTCCCGGATCGAGCCGGCCTTGACCCTCTCCACGAGCTGGTCGATCCTCAGCTCGGCCGGGCCGATCTTGTCCAGGGGCGAGAGCAGGCCGCCCAGGACGTGATAACGGCCCCGGAAGGACTCGGTCCTCTCCACCGCGGTCACCTCGGCCGGACCCTCAACGACGCAGATCAGGCCCGCGTCGCGGTCAGGGTCGGCGCAGATGGGGCAGGGCTCCTGGTCGGTCAGGTTGAAGCAGGCCGGGCAGAGGCGGACCTCCCGGGCGGCTCCGTCCAGGGCCCGGGCCAGCTCACCGGCCAGGGAACGCTGGGACAGCAACAGGAACAGGGACAGGCGGGCCGCCGTCTTGGGGCCGATGCCCGGCAGGCGGGCCAGGGTCCCGATGAGCCGGTTGAGGGCCGGGGGATAGGCCGACTTGGCCACGGCTGGGCTCAGGTCAGGCCGGGGATCTGGACCCCCCCGGTCAGCTTGGTCATCTCGTTCTGGACCATCTCCCGGGAGCGGTGGAGGGCCTCGTTGATTGCGGCCACGATCAGGTCCTGGAGGATGTCCACGTCGGCCGGGTCCACCACCTCGGGCTCGATCTTGAGGGAGAGCAGCTCCTGGCGGCCGTTGACCCTGGCCGTGACCATGCCGCCGCCGGCCGCGGCCTCGATCTCCCGCCGGCCTAGCTCTTCCTGGAGCTGGGCCATTCTGGATTGAAGCTGCTGGGCCTGCTTGATCAGATTGCTCATGCCCTTCATCTGGCCTCCTTGGGTCTAGCCGTCCAGGGGCTTGATCGCCACTGGCTGGCCCTCGAACATGTCGGCCGCGGCCTTGACCAGCGGGTCTTCCAGGGCCTCCCGGTTGAGGTCGTTGTTGGAGCGGCCGTTGTGATTGAGGTTGGGGGCCGGCTGGAGGTTGAGCTCTAGCTTGAGCGGCCGGCCGAAGAACTGGCTGACCGCCCGCTCCAGGCTCTGGCGGCGCTCGGCGTCGGCCAGGAAGTCGAAGCCCGAGACCTGGGCCAGGACCAGGCGGCTCCCCTTGAGGGCCTGGGCCTTGGTCCCGTTCAGGTAGGCGGCCAGCCGGGCGTCGCTGGACTTGAGGGCGGCCTGGAAGGCCGGCCAGTCGGCCACCGGACTGCGGGGGGGCGAGCCGGGCCCGGGCTCGGCCTCGACCGGTTCGTCCTCGTCCTGGTCGTCCTCCGGGCGGCTGGGCCTGGCCGGGGCGGGCTCGGCGGCCTGGCCCGGCTGGGCTAGCATCTCCTTGACCCGGTCCAGCTTGGTCAGAATTTCGTCCAGGCCGACCACCGGGACCATGGCGCAGAGGCGGAGCAGGGCCAGTTCCAGGGCGAAGCGGGGCTGGCTGCTGGCCCGGAGGAGGCGTTCGGCCTCCAGGAGCCCCTGGAGGCAGAGCTGGAGGGTCTCGGCCGAGGCCTCCCCGGCCTGGCGCTTGAGCTCCTCCATCTCGTCCGGCCTAAGGCCCAGGGCCTCGGAGGCGGCCTCTGGCTCGACCTTGAGGACGATCAGGTTGCGGAAGTGGGCCATCAGCTCCTGGAAGAAGGTCGGCGGGTCATAGCCCTGGACCACGACCTGGTCAATGCTCTCCAGGACCGCCCCGGTCTGGCCCTGGAGCACGGCCCGGGCCGTCTGCCAGACCAGCCTGGGGTCGACCAGGCCCAGGATCTGGGCCACGTCGGCCTCGCTGACCTGCTGGCCGGTGTAGGAGATGGCCTGGTCCAGGAGCGAGAGGCCGTCGCGGATGGAGCCCTTGGCCGCCCGGGCCAGCAGGGCCGCGGCCGCCTCGTCCAGGTCGATGGACTCGTTCTGACAGATAGTTCGTATGTATTTAGCGATCAGACCGGTGGGCACCAGCCGGAAGTCGTAGCGCTGGCAGCGGGAGAGGATGGTCGCCGGGACCTTGTGGACCTCGGTGGTGGCGAAGATGAAGATGACGAAGTCGGGCGGCTCCTCCAGGGTCTTCAGGAGGGCGTTGAAGGCCGGCCCGGTGAGCATGTGGACTTCGTCGATGATGTAGACCTTGTACCTGGCCCCGGCCGGGAGATAGCGGACGTTCTCCCTGAGCTCCCTGACCTCGTCTATGCCCCGGTTGGAGGCGCCGTCGATCTCCTGGACGTCGACCGAGCGGCCCTCGTTGATCTCCAGGCAGGAGGGGCATTTGTTGCAGGGCGCCTCCTCGGCCGGGCCCTGGCAGTTGACCGCCTTGGCCAGGATGCGGGCCACCGAGGTTTTGCCCACGCCCCTGGTGCCGGCGAAGAGAAAGGCGTGGGCCAGGCGGCCCGAGGTCAGGGCGTTCTTGAGCGTCCGGGTCACGTGCTCCTGGCCAATGACCTCGTCGAACGTCTGCGGCCTCAGGCGGCGGGCCAGAACAAGGTAGGACATAGTCAGCCAATGTGGCGGAGAGAGTGGGATTCGAACCCACGGTACGCCTTTTGGGCGTACACACGATTTCCAATCGTGCCCCTTCAGCCTGGCTCGGGCATCTCTCCGCCGGATTCTGGGACCTTAAAACAGCCCCTGGCCCCCGGCCAAAGAACCGGCGGCCAGGAGGCCAAAGTAGGCCGAAGGGCGGGCAAAGTCAAGACTTGAAGGAGGGGATGGGGAGGGGCGGGGGTCTATCAGGTCGAAGGGATCATCCACGTGGACGTACGCGGGAAGAAGTCCTGCTAGACCAGGGCGGATGGGCGCTACACCGGGTTGGAAGAGGTTGGGCTAGCCTGATCCGGAGAGCAGGTTAAGCAAGTTGGCTGGATTCAAGCGCTCTGGCGGACCTGGCCTCTGACCGCCGCACCCTTCTCGCGCTCAAAGGCCGCCAGATCGTGTTTGAGCTGCATGTTCAACCAGACCTCGGCCGAGGTGCCGAAATACTCAACCAGCCTGACGGCGGTGTCGGCCGTGATGGCCCTGCAGCCGTGCAGGATCTCGACTATGTGGCCGGAGTTCACCCCCAGGTCCCTGGCCAGACGGCCGGCACTCAGCCCCCGCTCGGCCAGCTCGTCCCGGAGAATCCCGCCGGGATGAGCTGGTATTCTTGCTTCAGCCATGACTCGCCACTCAGAATAATGGAGTATTGAAGTGACATCCGGCTAAGCTTCTTCCTCCACAAACCGGATCTTCCTGAAGGGTATAGATAGGAGCCCTCGCCGGGATTCTGGGCCTGGATCGCCAATGGGGCCCTGGGAGTCGCCCTGACGGTCCTGTCCTTCATCGGTTGGAAGCAGGTCAACCGCCTCGACGACCTTGAGAATCGGACCGCTGACCTGAAGCTGTCCCTGGCCGCCGACGTGGTTCACCGCGAGGAGTGCCGGAACTGCCAGCAGGGCTCGGCCCAGGCCAAGGCCATTGGTCCTGGTTCATGGTCCGGTCCCGGTCGTCCCTGCCCAAAGCGACGCTGTCATCGTTAGAAAAGAGTTTGACCGCCCAGTTATTGAGTTCCCGGCGCCCTCCTTGCCGATCCCGCCCGCCTTTTTTTCGGCACGCTAGTGACATTGGGTCTTGACAGGGCCGATCTAATTGTTCTACTGTCGACAAAAAGCAGTCGGTAGTCGAGAAAGGACGGAGGGAACTTAATTGCAGGTCGTGGGTGTCACGGAAGCGGTGGTCAATTACCTTACCAACAGCATCATCACCAACAGGCTCGCCCCTGGTGAAAAGCTCAACGAAAACGATCTGGCCTCTCAGCTCAACATCAGCCGGGCACCGATCCGTGAGGCCTTCCGGATTTTGCAGTCTGATCATCTGATCGTCTGGATGCCGAGGCGGGGGGTTTTCGTCTCGGACGTCTCGGTTGAGAAGCTGAAGGAGCTCTACTCGGCCCGGAAGATGATCGAATGTCACGCCATAGACGTCCTCAAAGCCAAGGGCATCACCAAACTGCCGGCCATGGAACGCTCCCTGGCCATGGCGGAAGAAGTGTCAAAGCCCGCGGGGGATGATCAGGATGAAATCGTCGCCTACCTAAGGGCCTTGACCGAGTTTCACGAACACCTTGTCACCGCCACCGGCAATGGCTGGGTTTCCAGTTTTTACGACTCCATCGTCACCAGCTTGGCCAGGTACCAGTACTACTGCTTGCTTGTCCCGGGCCTGCCCGGAAATTCCCACGATATGCACGTGCAGATCTTCGATTTCCTCAGTGAGGGAGCTTACGAACAAGCCAAACAAACCTTGCTCGCCCACATTGATTACACGGTGGAGTTCATTGAGCAGCACATCCAGGAGCCCAACAAGGCAGTGAGCCGATAGGCAGGGCGTTCTTCAGGGCAAAAGGGCAGCCTGAATATGAATGAAGATACGAAAATCATCAAGGATCTGAGCAGCCTAATTGGCCGGGAAAACGTTTCAGGCAACATCTTTGATCGAATCAGTTACGGTCAGGATGCGGCTCAGCCGGACTTGGACCCACGGATGATCCCGTTGGCGGTAGCTAAACCAAGCACAACCGCAGGGGTCTCCGATGTCCTCAAGTACGCCAACGAGCATAAAATTCCGGTCTATATCCACGGCGCTGGCACTGCCTTCAAGGGGTCGCCCAGGCCGAAGCGCCCGGGAAGTATCCTCCTCAGCACCCAAGGGCTGAAGTCCATAGAAGCCCACGAGGAGGACATGTACTACGAGCTGGGCGCCGGCGTTAACCTCTATGAATTGGAAAAACTTCTCTTCAGTAGAGGTTACCTGTTGCCCCTGGCCATAGGCAGCAAGTTCGCCTCAACGATAGGCGGAGCGGTCTCCATCAACACCATCGGCCACATGGTCGATATTTGCGTGGGCAAAATCGTTGACTACGTCATGGGCGTTGAGGCGGTTCTTCCCACCGGCGAGATCATAGAAACGGGCACGAAAAGTATCCGCCGGCCCGCTGGCCTGGACGCCACCAAGTTCTTTGTGGGGTCGGAAGGGTTGTTCGGCATAATAACCAGGATCCGTTTCCGGGTCACTCCTGATCCCAAAAGGGCCTATGTGGTTGGGTTTTTTTCGGAACTCACGGACATTGCCCACGCTTTCCAGCGCTATTACCGGGAGAAACTGCCGCCGCCCCTGTACGGAGAGATGATCGACAAGGCCGCGGCGAGAGCCCCCTTCCTGATCCGAGGCATGGGTGAACCGATGGGTCACATGGCCCTGGCCATCAACGTCTCCCAGACCCAGGCCGAGGCTGACCGTCAGGCAGAAGAAACAATAAAAGTTTTCAAGAGCGAGCACGCCATCGAAACCTTCATCGTTACCTCGAAGAAAGAGCAAATAGACTATTGGGAGGCCCGCGACAATATTTTGAACATTCTTCAAGGCTCGGCGGATGAAGGGCGTCTGGTTATGGCCGGGGCGGCGGAATTCGCCGTGCCCCTGAGCAAGATGGATGAAGCCATTGACTACCTGCAACACGGTCACAACTACGAGACTCTGAAAAAGAACACTCTCTTCATATACGGGCATGTGGGCACCTGTGACCTTCACGGCATGTGGGTCGTTCCGGTCAGCGTGGATCCGGCCGAGCGGGCCAGGCTGGGCAAAGAGGCCGTGGCCCTGGAGAGGCAAATAAACATCAAGTGGGGCTGCGCTTCCGGAGAGATAGGGCAGACGGCCTCCCGGGTGGCTTTCTTCAAGGAGCGCTACGGACCGGCGGTCCATCAGATGCTGATCAATACCAAGCGAGCAATTGACCCCAACGACATACTCAACCCCGGCAACCTGGAAGGCGAAGGTTATGATTGATCCGGAGTTGGAAGAACTTAAAAAGGAGATCACCGAAGGCGTTCAGCGGTGCTGGAAGTGCCGCATGTGCGTGGCCATGTGCCCGACCTATGAGGGCTGGTTTTCCCAAAGCGCCGCCGGAAGGCTCATGGCCGTGAATCTCTTTCTGAAACATGGGCTCGGGGACCTGGAAGACTTGAGCAACCTCCTTTACTCGTGCACCACCTGCCGCCGCTGCCAATCGAGATGTAAGGCCCTCTCGACCGACTGCAGTCCGGCTGACCTCATCCTCAAGGCGAGGAAATACCTGGTAAAGACAGCGATCAGTCAAAAAGGGGAGAGACCGTGAGGGGGTCCTCAAAAAATATCATTCCGGCGATTCATCTGCAAATAAGGGACAACGTCCTCCAGAAGAGCTCCCTGAGCGGAGTGGCGGAGAGCCGGTCTTCCTGGGCCCAGGGCTTGGACCTTCCCCGGCAGGCTGAGTATGTGTTTTTCGCCGCTTGCGGCTACCAGCACATGAGATTCGTCGAGGGGATGACGGGTGCCCTGAGATACGCGGGGAAGATGGGCGTGAGCCTGGGCCAGGTGAGGGGCATCACCAAGGTTCTGGGCAAGGCCGGGGCCGACCTGGCCAGTATGACCTCGAGAATGATGGCCTCCAAAGAGGATCCCTATTCGCCGGTGCTGGTGAGCTGCATCAGCGTTCTCCGGAAGCTCGGCGTGGAGGTGGGCTACCTCCAGGAGGATGAGCCCTGCTGCGGTTCGCCTCTCTATTACGCCGGGTTTGAAAAGGAATTCTCGGAACTGGCCGGGCGGAACAACGAGATCTTCAAGAAAAACGGCCTCAAGAAAATCATCGGCCTAGTACCCGGTTGCACCTCCGCTCTCAGGAATCTCTACCCGCGCTACGTCCGGGATTACGACATCGAAGTAGAGCACGTCCTTCAGGTCATCGACAGAAGACTGAAGCAGGTGGGCCTCAAGCCGAGGATCCAGGAAGAAACGAGGGCGGTTTACCACGATCCCTGCCAGCTTTCAAGGCATCTGGAGATCACCGAGGAGCCGAGGCGGATCCTGAACAGCATCGAGGGGCTGCAGATGCTCGAGCTGGACCCGGAGAGAAGCGGGCGGTGGTCCACCTGTTGCGGCGGGGGAGGCCTGGAGGGCTCCCATCCCGAGCTGGCCGAGAGGATCGGCCAGCGAAGAATCGAGGAACTGCTGGCGACCGGCGCTTCGGTCATCCTGACCAACTGCCCGGCCTGCCAGATGCAGCTCAAGAAGGCGGCCAGGAAAGCGAATTCCAAGGCGGAGGTGGCGGACATCATCCAATTCCTCGATCAGGCCCTGACCTAGTCTGAAACCGGATGGGAAAACGGAAGCCTCAGCCAGTCCGCGGAAAGAAGACAGAAAGGCAAACGCAATGAATGACAAAGCCGCGCAGCCCTGGAAGACGGACAACTGGTTTGTCAGCCCCTGGAATTACGAGGGGGAAGTGACCGAAGGCTTCAAGCCCCCCAAGAAGGTTAAAATCCACGACGTCACCTTGCGGGACGGGGAGCAGCAGGCCGGTATCATTTTCACCAAGGACGACAAGATCCGGATCGCCGAGAAGCTGGCCGAGGTCGGGGTCCACCGCATCGAAGCGGGCATGCCCGCCGTTTCCCCCAACGATGAGGCGGCCATTCGAGAGATAGTCAAGAGGAATCTGGGCGCCCAGATATTCGCCTTTTGCCGTTGCATGGTGCCGGACGTGGAGCTGGCGGCCGACTGCGGGGTGGACGGCATCGTAATCGAGATACCGGCTAGCGCCCAGTTGATCGAACAGGGATACAGATGGCCTCTGGAGAAAGCCATCGACCTGTCGGTCAAGGCCACGGCCTTTGCCAAGGAAAAAGGCCTATACACGGTCTTTTTCACCATCGACGCCACCCGGAGCGATCTGAACTGGCTGCTGGATCTGGTGGATCGGGTCTCTTCTGAAGGTCACATGGACGCCTTCACCCTGGTGGACACCTTCGGGGTTCTCTCTCCCCACGCGGCCACCTACTTCACCAAGAAGGTCAGGGAGCGCGTCAGCAAACCGCTGGAGATTCACTTCCACTCGGACTTCGGTCTGGGCGTGTCCAACACCATCAATGCGGTTCTGGCCGGGGCCGAGGTGATTCATTCCACGTCTTTGGGCATCGGCGAGCGGGCAGGCAACACCCCCATGGAGGAAACCGTACTGGCCCTGCTGACCATGTACGGCATCGACTCGGGCCTGGACTACTCGAAGTTGAACGAGATTTCCAAGCTGGTCCAGGACCTCTCCGGAGTCCAGGTCCCGCCTTGCCGGCCGTTCATCGGGGAGGGCGCCTACACGATAGAGTCGGGGATCGTGACGGGTTGGTTCAGGAACGTCTTCGAGAAGAATCCGACGACCGTGTTTCCCGTGCACCCTGACTTCGTGGGCCACGCAGCTCCCCAGATCATGATGGGCAAGAAAAGCGGGCTGGACAACATTGAAATTTGGTCCAGGAAACTGGGCGTCGAATTGAACCAGGACCAGGCGATGGAGCTCCTCAAGAAGGTCAAGGCCAGATCTCACGACCTCAAGAGAGTCTTGACCGAAGCAGAGTTCAAGGAGCTGGTCGCAGAGATTCGGTAGACGGGGTCATAAGCGCTCCCCAGGGGTCTGGCTCAGGCCCCGGAAGGACTGATCAGTCAAGGGAGCGTAAAGCGGCTTAAGCCGTGGCTGCAAGTATCAGGGGGGATGTAAAGATGAAAATATGGTATGAATTCCCCAGACCTGCGCTTGGAGCGGAAGGTTTTTACGCCAGGTTGGCCGAGAACTGGAAGCGGGTTGGCAGGCCGGACTCCGAGCTGATCATAAAGGCCCCCATCAAGGGCACCGCTGAGTTCAGATACTCCATCGTCGGGCACATGTACGCCGACCTGCTCCGGACCATCGAGATGTTGGAAGGGGTCATCCAAGCGGAGAAGGAAGGCTGCGACGCCGCGGTGATCGGCTGTTTCGGCGACCCGGGCCTGGAGGTGGCCGAGGCGCTGGTGAACATTCCCGTCACCGGGCCGGCCAAGGCTGCTCTGATCTTCGGGCAGAGCCTGGGGAACAGGATGGGATTCGTCACCCTGCCCCACTGGGAAGACAAGGTGGCCAAGGTCATTCGCAGTTATGGCCTGGAGAGTCTGGCCCTGGCCCACAAGCCCTGTCGCGCCCTTGATCTCCCGCTGGAGGACTTCAAGGACGAAGGCCGGGTCGTGGAGAATTTCCTGAAGATAGCCAGGGAAATGATCGGAGACGGCGCGGACGTGGTGCTAATGGCCTGCGTCAACACCTCCACCTACCTGACGAACATAGGCATGGCCGACGTGGACGGTGTTCCCATTGTTGACGGCGCCCTGGCGGCCCTCAAGCTCGCCGAGGTGCTGGCCGAGTTCAAGAAGTCGGGCCTGTGGAAGTCCCGCAAGAGCATCTCTGACGACATCATCCAGGGCCTGAGAAAAGGGTATTACCACGGCTCCGAATCCCTGTAGTCCGGGTGAGGGACTGCGGGGGGGAAGATAGCATGAAAGTCGTCGTGATAGGCAATGGCATCGCCGGGTTCAGCGCGGCTTCGACCTTGCGCAGACTCGATCATGAATGCGACATCACCGTCATCTCCGATGAGGACACCTCCCTCTACTCGGCCTGTGTCTTGCCCGAATACATCGGCCAGCGCATCTCCCGGGAACAGACCTTTGTCAAGCACCGGGAAGATTACGAACGACTCAATCTCAGGCTGGCTCTTGATAAGAGGGTTGAAAGGATTGAGCCCTCACAGAAGCGGATCCTGCTGCACAAGGGCGAGTCCTACCCCTATGACAAGTTGATTGTGGCCACCGGCAGCCGGGCGATCATGTTCGGCGAACCAAAGGAAGGGGTCTTCAAACTGAAGAGCCTGGCCGATGCTGACTCGATCGTGAGTCACAAGGGCAGTAAGGCCGTTGTCGTCGGTTCAGGGGCCGTTGGGATTGAAGTGGCCATTGCGCTGCATCACCGGGGCTATCAGGTGAGCGTGATTGAGGGGGAAGAGCGAATCCTGCCCCTGAGCCTGGACAAAGAAGGGGCCGGGAGGGTGACACGAGCCCTTGAGGCCGCCGGAATCGAGGTGATCGTCGGCGAATTGGCCTCGGAAGTGCTGGGCTCGAAGCGAGTGGAGGCCCTGGCCACAAAAAAATGTGAACTCGCCTGCGATACGGTTGTCTGGGCCGTGGGCATGCGGCCGAGAACTCAATTGGCTAAAGAGGCGGGCGTCGCGTTGGGGAATAGAGGCGGCATCGCCGTGAACGAGCGCCTGGAGACCAGCGTGCCGGATATCCTGGCCTGCGGGGATTGCGTCGAAAGCATCGACGTGTTGACGGAAAGGCCGTCCCTGAACCTGTTCTGGCACAACGCCAACCGTCAGGGGGTCATTGCCGCCAGGAGCTGTCTGGGGCCGACGGCGCGCTACCGTGGCTCAGAAAGCTTCCTGAATCTTGATGTTTTTGGCAACCACGTGGTCGCGTTCGGACATACCGAAGTTGCGCTGTCCCGTCCCGCTTCTCCGGGCGGCGAGGATGCCGCCGTGAAAGTCATCGAAAACGAGCGCAACGGCAGTTACACCCGTCTGGTGATTCAGGGTGACCGCTGCCTGGGGGCCCAGTTCATAAACGTGAAAAAGGACACCGGTCTGATGTGGAGCCTCATGTTCCGTAAGCGGAGCATTCAGGAGATTCTCGGCGTCCTTGAAAACCAGGATCAATTGGAGCGGAGGCCATGGATGAAGAGAGTCCAGCCATTCTTCGAAGGTCGCCTCCGTCGCCTCAACAGGGAGGGATAGGAATGGAGAAGGCGCTAGTCTTACGTCCTGAACGATGCGCTGGATGCCATGCGTGTGAGATGGCCTGTTCGCTTACCCATGATGGGGTGTGTAACCCCAACCTGTCCAGGATCGGGGTCATGAAGACCCAGGCTGGCGGTACGAACGATAACATCCTGGTTGTTTGCCAGCAATGCCATGATCCCATATGCGCCGAGGTGTGCGTAATGGGGGCGATCAGGCTGGATGAAGAGACAGGGGCCCTGGTGGTCCGACAAGACCTTTGCGTGGGGTGCAAGACCTGTGTGGTGGCCTGTCCCTTGGGCGGCGTTCTCTACCACTACATGAAGGGCTGCGCCATGAAGTGCGACCTCTGCGGCGGCGATCCGGAATGCGTGAAATCTTGTGTCTACCAGGCATTGGATTTCCTGCCCCTGGATGAATGGGACGTAGAGCAGAGGCGCAAGGGTGCCAGAAACCTGAGAAGGATATCCGAAGTCGTCTACGCCTGACGGACGAAGCACCCGCGGGGAATAAAGGAGAATTGGCATGAAAATAGGGGGATACGCAGGACAAGTCCTGTACATCGATCTGACGAAAGAGGAAGTCAGAAAAGAGCGCCTAGATTTAAATCTGGCCCGCAAACATTTGGGGGGGTTCGGCCTGAACTGCCGGTTCGCCTGGGATCTCATAGACCCTGACATGGATCCCTACGCTCCGGAGAGCCCCATTCTCATGGGCATCGGGCCAATGGTGGGCACCGCCGCCCCTACGGCCAACAAGCACTCGGTGGTCTGCAAATGGCCCTCCACCGGGACAATTTCCCCGGGTACGGCCGGGGGTGACTTCGGCCTCAATGTCAAGCTCTCCGGCTATGACCAAGTGATTGTCACCGGCAAGGCCAAGAGGCCCGTCTATATAAAAATCCACGACGACAGCATCGAGATTCTGGACGCAGATGGAGTCTGGGGCAAGGACACCAATGCGGCCACGGATGCCCTCTGGGAGAGGCACGGACGAAACTACGCCGCGCTGGTCATGGGCACTGCGGGCGAGCGCCTGGTGAACACGACCATCTGCATGGTGGACAAGTGCGCCTCCTGGGGGAAGGGGGGCCTGCCCGCCATCATGGGCTCCAAGAACCTCAAGGCCTTTATTGCCTATGGAGGCAAGGGAGTCGAGGTGGTGGACCCCAAGAGACTCCTAGATAGAACGCGCATCGTCCAGGAGAGGTTCAAGGCCAGCCCGCTTTACCAAAAGCTCGTCGATCTGGGGACCATGGATGGGTTTGGAGGCTGGTCCGACGTACACGGCATGTCCATGAACAACTGGACCGGGCGTTTCCCCACGGCCGAGGCCTACAAGCTCTACAACACGGACTATTACCTGGAAAACATTGTCGCCGGCCGGGTTTCAGACCCGACCTGTCCGGTGGGCTGCAAAGATCACGTGAAGATAAGGAAAGGGGAGTTTGCCGGCACTGAGGCCTGGGTTTCCTCTTTTTACGGCCGAGTGGTCCACATGGCCGCTCGCTGCCAGGTGGGCAGCTACGAGAAAAACGTAAAAGCCCAGGAGTTGTTCCAGCTCACCGGGCTGTGCATCCACTCTTACACGGCCCTGATCGACTGGGCGGTCGAGCTCTACGAGCGAGGGATTCTGACCAAGGAAGACACCGGCGGCGTCGAGCTGAAGCACGATTTCGAAACGACCATGCTCCTGGCCCAGCAGGCCAACGACAAAGTGGGGCTAGGAGGCATTCTCTCACAGGGCTACAAGAAAGCGATCAAGGACATCGGCCGGGGGTGCGAGAAGTACGCGGTCCACGTTAAGGGCATGGAGCCGCTCTATGACCCCCGGATGAACGGGATGAGCGGCCCGGAGTTCAACCAGGTAGTCAATCCCAGGGGCGCCCACGCCCCCCAGGGAGCCGTCACCTTGTACATGTCCAAGGGCGAGCCCCCAGAGAAGTTCAGGGTCTGGCTGGAGGACCGCGGGGTGCCGGAAGACGCCCTGGAAAGGATATTCAGCCGTCCAGGCTATTTCAACATCGCCCGCATGACCCCCTACGGCGAGGACTGGGTCGCCTTCATGAACTCCGTCGGCATGGGCTGTCTGAGGGGCCGGGTGGACAACTTCATGAGGGGTGAGGATTGGGTTGAAGCCTGTTCAGCGGTGACTGGAATCGAATTTTCACTGAAAGAGTTTCACCAGGCCATGCGTCGGAACTACGCGCTCTATAAAGCCCTGAACGCCCGGGAGGGCTTTTCCCGGAAGGATGACGTCTTTCCGGAGAGGTGGTTCGATCCTCTCGAGACTACGGACAGGGGAACCATGTATCTCCGCGACTACTTCGGCACGAGGCTTTCCCGGGAGGACTGCGAGAAGCTGCTAGACGACTACTACGATGAAAGAGGCTGGGACGTGAAGACGGGAATACCCACGGAGAAGACCCTGCTGGAGCTTGGGCTCGAGGACGTGGCCCAGGACCTCAAGAAGAGGGGAATAATTAAATAAGCTTACAACCGTCTCAGGTTCCTAGCCCGGGCGGAGAAAGGAGTGGAGCGATGTCAGTCCTGATCATAGGGGGGACGGGTTTCATCGGAGCTCGCCTGGCGGAGCGGTTGGTCAACTCGGGAGAGGAAGTCGTCTGCTTCGACCTTTATCCCAACTATGAGAAGGTCGCCCATTTGGGGGAGAAGGCCAAAGTCTTCGTCGGGGACGTGACCCGCATCGAACACGTCATCCAGGCCATTCAGAGCTTCAAGGTCAAAGCGGTGGTCAACCTGGCGGCGGTCCTGGTGGCGGAATCCGAGGCCAGGCTCTACCACGCCCTGCAGATCAACTTCATGGGCATGAACAACGTGTTTGAATCGGCCAGACTGCTGGGGGTCAGCCGAGTGGTTTACGCCTCCTCCATCGCCGCCTACGGCCTTCAGTCCTCCTTCGGCGACCGCCCCATCAAGGAGGACGACTACTGCCAGCCGACCACGGCCTACGGGGCCCACAAGCTGTGGACGGAGTTCATGGCCCAAAAGTACTCCGACCATCACGGGATAAGCATAACGGGCCTGCGCATCGCCGCGGTCGGCGGCCCCGGAAGGAAGACGGGCATTTCGGCCTGGACCAGCACCTACGTCGACCGGCCGGCCGTGGGAGAGCCTGTGGACATCCCCTTGCGCTCTGACCACGGGTATCTGATCACCTACGTGGACGACACGGCCGAGACCTTTTTTAGGATGTGTCAGCGAAAGGACTTCAAGTATCCGGTCTACAACTCCTACGCCTACGAAGTGACGGCGGGCCAACTGACGGAAGTGGTCAAAAAATTCCTGCCCGAAGCCAAGTTCCGGTTCGACCCCAACGCCTCAGACCCTCCTCTGGTCTACCGCTGGTCCAGCGAGAGAATCGCTGAGGAAATAGGTTTTAAACCTCAACCTCTAGAGGAAATGGTCAGGACGCACATAAACGAGGTTCGAAGGAAAGCCGGCCTGGCCGAGGTTTAAAGCCCCAGGGGATTCATCACGAGGAAGGCAAAGGTCCTGAAGGAGATCGTAAGCTATAGGTAAAAACTATTATTGCATCCCACAAAATAGGTCAATGCTATAAAAATGGGGAAAAGGAGGGAGTCGTGAGAAGAGGATTTCATATCATTCTGCTTGGGATGGTGGTGTTAGGTCTACTTCTCGGGGGAACAAGCGGCGCCTTGGCCAAGGATAAAATCATTTTCGGCTACTCGGCGTCACTGTCCGGTTCTTACTCCCATGTGGGGGAAATGGTCAAGAAAGGCTACGAAGTCTGGGCGGCCATGGTCAACGCCGAGGGCGGCATCATGGTCAAGGACATGAACAAGAAGCTGCCCGTTGAACTAGTCGTCTATGACGACAAGAGCGATCCGTCCACCGCGGCCAAGCTCTACGAGAAACTGATCACCGTGGACAAGGTGGATCTGGTCCTCTCCCCCTGGGGGAGCAGCATCGGCTTTCCGGTGAGCGGGATCTGCCAGAAGTACAAGATGCCCATGGTCTATATGTGGGTGTCGTCCGACCCCATCTTCAAGCAGGGCTATGATTACGCCTTCTGCACCATCCAGCCGGCCAGCCGGCACGAGTGGTCTCCGCTTGACCTCATCCAGAACAAGAAGGATGAGCTGAAGGCAATCCAGTACATCTCAACCAAGGAGCTTTACGGCATCACCACGGCCAAGGGAGGCGTGGAGCACGCCAAGGAACTGGGCTTCCAAACCTATTACGAAGAGGTGGAGAAGGGCGTGAAGGACTTCACCCCCCTCATCACCAAGATGAAGAGGCAGGGTGTCCAGGCCATCTCCACCGGGATTTACGAAGCCGAGTTCTTCCTCCTCTTCCGGCAGATGCGAGAGCTGGATTTCTACCCCAAGTTCATCTTCGCCTCCCACGGAACCGATTTGCCTGAGTTCTGGGAAACCTTCAAGGACATGGGCGAAGGCGCCTGTGCCGGCGGCTTCTATAACAAGACCTGGAATACATACCAGAATAATGAGTTCGTGGAAGGTTACAAGAAGGCCACGGGTGCCTTCCCCACCCACTATGGCGCCACTGCCAGCGGTGGTCAGATCATGCAACAAGCCATCGAGCTGGCTGGGACTCTGGACAAGGAGGCGGTCAAGAAAGCCCTGGAGACCGGGACGTTCAAGTGCATTCTCTATCCCCAGGTCCAGTACCGTTCGGAGAGAGGATACACCAACATCAACGTTCATGCCTTCACCGGGGTGTTGCAGTGGCAGAAGGGCCGCCTGCTGACGATATACCCGGATTCAATAGCCGAAGCAAAGTTCGTGTATCCCATGCCCTGGAACAAGTGAGAAGGACGTGACACGGAAGTCCAAGCGGCTTGGCGTGTCAAGGGGAAGAGGAGGTCAGTCGAATGGGTAAGAGGTTTGCGGCCGCAGTGGTGATCTGCTGCTTCGCCTGTCTGGGTTTTGTGTTCTGGGCTGGGGATGCGGGTGCGGCGGAGAAGAAGGAGATCGTCTTCGGCTTTTCCGTGCCCCTCACGGGCGACCTTGAGTACGCCGGCGTGCCCTCAAAGAAAGGGTACGAGGCCTGGGCGGAGATGGTGAACGCGAATGGCGGCATAGAGGTAAAGGAGTACGGTAAAAAGCTCCCCGTTCGCCTGGTCTATTATGACGACAAGACCAATCCCACCACCGCGGCCAAGATCTACGAGAAGCTGATCACCCAGGACAAGGTCGATTTTCTGCTCTCACCCTGGGGCTCGAGCATCGGCTTCGCCGTCAGCCAGATCGCCCAGAAATACAAGATGCCCATCATCTTCGTCTGGATCAGCTCGGACCCCATCTACAAACAAGGCTACGATTACGTCTTCAGCATCATTGAACCGGCCTCGCGCCACAGCTGGTCAGCGGTCAAGGTCATCATGGACAAGAAGATCGTGAAGAGCGATCCGCCCAAGAACATCTTCGTCATCACGGCCAAGGAGTTGTATCCCAAGACCGCCGACACAGGGGCCATGGAATACGCCAAGGCCAAGGGATTCAACACTTTTTACGAGGAGGTCGAAAAGGGCTGCAAGGATTTCACCCCGGTAATCACCAGGATGAAGAGCGAACACGTGGACGGGGTCGTGACCAGCACCTACTACGCCGACTTCTTCGTCATGTATCGGCAGATCCAGGAACTGGGTTTCAGACCCAAGTATCTCTACGCCGCCCACTCGGATCTGGATGACTTCTCCGAGGCTTTCGGCCCCAAGGCCGTTGAGGGCGTCTGCGCTCACGGATTCTGGGGCAAAAGCTGGGACACTTTCGAGAACAAGAATTTTGTCGCCACCTACAAGAAGAAATGGGGCGAGGACCCGAACCAGTGGTCCATCACCGTGACTTCTGGCCAGGTCATGAAACAGGCCATCGAGAAGGCCGGGACCCTGAACAGCGAAAAGGTAAAGGATGCCCTGAAATCAGGGACCTTTGAGTGCATGCTCTCCAAGGTGAAATACGTTGATGAGGGGGGCTTCACCAACGTCAACGAACTCGCGGCCACAGGCCTTCTCCAGTGGCAGGGCGGGAAATTGGTCTTCGTCTACCCTGGCGAAGTGGCGGAGGGCAGCTTCATTTACCCGATGCCGTGGTCTAAGTAACGGAAACAATAGGGGTTTGGAAAGGAGGGGTCTCGATGAAAAGAAAACGGTGGCTGAGGTTTTCGTTCTTCCTGGCAGTGGCACTCCTGATGTGCGCTGGCTCCCAGGCCTTGGCCGCGGAGAAGTCGGAGATAGTCTTCGGTTATTCAGCGCCGATCACGGGCTCCATGTCCCACGTGGGTGAAAAAATACGAAACGGCTACACAATCTGGGCGGAGATGGTCAATGACCAGGGTGGCATACTGGTCAAGGAGTACGGCAAGAAGCTGCCCGTCAGGCTCAAACTGTACGACGACAAGTCAGACCCCACCACCTCGGCCAAGCTCTATGAGAAGCTCATTACCACGGACAAGGTTGACCTCGTCCTCTCCCCCTACGGCAGCAGCATCGGCTTCCCGGTTAGCGGCATTTGCCAGAAGTACAAGATGCCCGTGGTCTTCATTTGGGTGAGCTCTGATCCTATCTTCAAACAAGGCTACGATCACGTTTTCTGCACCATTCAGCCGGCCAGCCGGCACTGCTGGACCCCGGTCAAGGTCCTGAGCGACCCTAAGCTGGTCAAGGATCCGCCCAAGAAGATCATGTTCGTGGCCTCCAAGGAGCTCTACAACATCACCGCCTCCAAGGGTGGGGTGGAATTGGCCAAGAGCCTCGGTTTCGCGACCATGTACGAGGAAGTGGAAAAGGGCGTCAAGGACTTCACCGCAGTGATCACCCGAGCCAAGAGTGATGGAGTCGACGGCCTGATAGCCGCTCTCTACCCCGAGGATTTCTTCCTGCTCTTCAGGCAGATGCGGGAGCTTGGATTCACTCCCAAGTACGTGAACGGCATGCACGGTCCCGACCTGCCTGACTTCTGGGAGAGTTACGGGAAAATGGCCCAGGGAGTGGTCACCGGCGGCTACTACGAAGCCAGTTGGCCGACTTACCAGAACAAGGAGTACGTGGAGAGATTCAAAAAGAAATTCGATGTCTTCCCGGCTCACTACGGCGCGACGGGTGCTGGCGGACAGATCCTTCAGCAGGCCATCGAAATGGCAGGCACGCTGGATCGGGAGAAAGTGAGAGAGGCTCTGCTGACGGGTGAATTCAAGTGCATCCTCTATCCCAAGGTCAAGTACGTCAGCGAGGAAGGCTACACCAACATCAACAAGCATGCCTTCACGGGCGTCAAACAGTGGAAGGATGGGGAGTTGCTGACAATCTTCCCGAGCGAGTTGGCCCAGATGAATATGATCTACCCATTTCCCGCCCAATGGTAGGCGAGAGACCCTAAATGACGCGGAGTGGTCACGGCGGCCGGCTTCTCGATTCGGGAAGGCCTCAAGCTGATGACCAGCCGGTAAAGGCCGTGACCACTCTATTTTAGCGAGAAAAGGAGCCTTCGGATCATGGGCGCCGACTTCATTCAAGTGCTGATGTACAGCGTGTTCCTGGGAGGGATATACGCCATCACAGCGGTGGGTCTGAATCTGATCTTCGGAGTGATGAAGATCGTCAACTTCAGCCACGGCGTCCTGGTGATGATCGGGGCCTATCTGGCGTTCTGGTCATGGAAGCTTTTGGGAATCTCGCCTTACATAATGATCTTCGGCTGCTTCATAGTTCTTGGGCTCATGGGGATCGGACTCTACGCCCTGTTGAAGAAATTCGAGAGCGATCCTGATTTCGAGCTCCTGAGCCTGATTATCACTTTCGGCTTTTCCATCGCCGCGACCAACATTGTTCGTTACGTCTGGACCTCCAGGTTCCGGGGCGTGTTCGTGATCATGAAGTCCTTCGAAATCGGGGGTATCACTGTCTCCACCGCCCGTTTCCTGCCCTTTGTGGTCGGATTGCTGGTGACTCTCGGCCTGTACGTCTATCTGAAAAAGTCGTACATCGGCAAGTCCCTGCGCGCCGTCTCCCAGGACCCTTCAGCGGCCCAGCTCATGGGCGTCAACAAAATGCACGTCTACCTCATCTCCATGGGCCTCGGCTGCGGGCTAGCGGGCGTGGCCGGAGGGCTTTTCTCCACCATCTACGCCATCTACCCCGAGATGGGGTTCAGCTTCACCGTCCTGGCCTTCTGTGTCGTCGTCCTCGGCGGGATGGGTAGTTTCAAGGGGTGCCTGATCGCCAGTTTCGTCCTGGCCATCAGCGAAGGGATGACGGGCTTTTTCTTCGGCAGCGGCTGGAAGCCTTTCGCCACCTACGCAATCATCATCGCCGTTCTGACCATCAGGGGTCACCGTCTGGCCGCAAGATAAGACAGGAGGAACACTTTGGGCGTCAATCAACGAGAGGTCGTCCTGGAGCAGAGGGGCGAACGGGATTCCAGCATGGGCGCGAGCAGGGTGTTGTCCCCCAAAAATATCGTCATAACTCTGGTCATCTTGGGGTTTCTCTCGGTGCCGTACGTGGCCACGGGCTATGTCATTTCTTTGTTAGCCTCCATCTTCGTGGCCGGGGTCCTGGCGGCGAGTTGGAATCTGATGGCCGGCTTCTGCGGATACATCAGCTTCGGCCATCAGGTCTTCTTCGGCGTCGGGGCTTATGCGGCGGCCATTCTGGTCACTAGCCTCAAACTGGGCGAGGGCTCCCTTATCTACAGCATCCTTTTTGGGGGAGTCGCCTCCTCGGCCGTCGCCTTCGCCTTCGGCTATCCGGCTCTGATTCTGAGAGGGCCTTACTTCAGCATCCTGACCATGGGCTTCTCGGAACTCATGTACGTCATCATGGTGAACACCCCCTGGTTCGGAGGGGCGGAAGGCCTGAATCTTCCCCCCGTGTACATCCTTCCCAAGTACTACACCATTGTCTTCGTCATCTTCGCCGGATGTTTTTTCTTTCTTTACTGGATGCGAAAGTCCAAGTTCGGTTTCGCCCTGGCCTCCATCCGTCAGGACGAAGACGCCGCCGAATCTTCTGGCATTCCGACGCATTTCTACAAGATGCTGGCCTTCGCCGTCGCCGCCTTTTTCCCGGGCCTCATCGGCGCGGCTTACGTCTGGTACATCACTTACATCGACGCGGTGGCCGCCTTCCAACTCCACTTGGTCGTAGAAATGATCGCCATCACCATGTTCGGGGGGCTGGGCACGGTGGTGGGACCCCTGATCGGGGCCTTCTGTTTCGTGCTGCTCTCCGAGTTCTTGTGGGCCAGCATGCCGGAGCTGTATCTGATCGTCCTGGGAGTGATCATCGTGGTCATTATCCGGTTCATGCCTAAGGGGGTTGTGGTCCATATCCTGGAATCCCTGAAGATTAAGTTCGTCTGAGGAAGAGGGACGCGATGATCACGAATCAGAATAACGGGGACGCCCTACTGGTCTTGCAGAATGTCTCGAAGCGCTTCGGCGGCCTGATGGCGCTGAGCAACCTGAATTGCGACATTCCGAGAAAGAAAATCGTGGCCCTGATCGGACCCAACGGAGCGGGCAAGACGACTTTGTTCAATACCATCAGCGGGGTGTATCGCCCGACTACCGGATCCGTAGTCTTTGATTCGGTGGACATCAGCGGAATGCGGCCCCACGCCATCTGCAAGATGGGCATCGCCAGGACCTTCCAGATAGTGCGACCTTTTCTGAAGATGACCAGCCTGGAAAACGTAATGGTGGGCTCGATGTTCGGGACCGAGCGGGGGACTGGATTCAAGGAGGCCGCTGAGAAGGGGAAGGAACTCCTGGAATTCGTGGGTCTGGCGGACCGGATGAACACCCCCACGGCTAACCTGACCCTGGTCAATCGAAAAAAGGTGGAATTGGCCAAGGCCCTGGCCAGCAACCCCAAACTGGTCCTCCTGGACGAGATTCTGGCCGGGCTCAACCCCACGGAGGTTGAGGCGGCGATGGATCTGATCAAGAAGATCCGTGATTCACTGGGAGTCACGGTCTTCTGGGTTGAGCACGTCATGGACGCGGTGATCAACCTCGCGGAGCACATTGTTGTTCTGAACTACGGGGAGAAGATCGCCGAGGAGACTCCGAAAGGTCTTCTCAGCAACCAGACAGTCATCGATGCGTACCTGGGGGAAGACTATATTTTTTAAGGGGGAGACGCCTTGTTCAAGGTAGATGACGTATCCATTGCCTATGGCAGCCTGCAAGCCGTATGGGACGCCACGTTCGACATCCAGGAAAAAGAACTGGTCACCATTCTTGGGTCTAACGGTTCGGGCAAATCCAGCCTTTTGAGAACCATCTCCGGCCTGTTGAGACCGAAGAAAGGATCGGTCACTTTCTGGGATAAGAGAGTCGACGATCTGATGCCGAACGAGATCGTCTCCCTGGGTATCGTGCACGTTCCGGAAGGCCGACATCTTTTCCCGGAAATGACGGTTCTCGAGAACCTGGAGATGGGGGCCTACGACAAGACGGTGAGGGGCGGCCGGAAGGAGAGTCTTCGCGTCGTCTTTGAGTACTTCCCCGTGCTGAAGAACATGAGCGGGAGGCTGGCCGGAACCCTGAGCGGGGGTGAACAACAGATGTTGGCCATCGGCCGGGGATTGATGGCCAGGCCAAAGCTGCTCATGCTGGATGAACCATCTCTTGGTTTGGCTCCGATGATAGTCAAGGAGATGTTCAAGATCATTCAAAGACTGAACCAGGAAGGCGTACCCATTTTACTCGTTGAACAGAACGTGCGTTATTCTCTTCGATTGGCCAGTCGAGCTTACGTATTGGAGTCGGGGAGAATCGTCATGAGCGGCAAGGGCAAGGATCTTCTCGAGAACGAGGAAATACGGAAGGCCTATCTTGCGGGCTGAAGACAAGAAGATCAGATCCACAAGGCGGTTTCTTCTTGTCCTCGGGCCGGCGGGGCCTTGGACTTTCAATGTGGGGAGGAAGGAAAACGATGACTCCGAGGGTTGAAAAATTAAAAGAGGTGTTCCAGTCCGGCAAACCGCACCTCGACGTTGAAAGGGCCTATTTCTACACCCAGGCTTACAAGGAGAACGAAGACCAGCCAGTGGTCCTGAAGACGGCCCTGGGCCTGGAAAGGGTTCTCAAGGGCATCAGCCTCAAAATTCACCCGCACGAGCTGATCGTGGGGGATATCTCCAAGACCCCCAGAAGCGTCAATATCTTCCCCGAGGTGTGCGGCGGCTGGCTGGAGAAGGAGCTGGAGTCGCTGCCGACGAGGGATTGGGACCCCCTCATCTTGACCCAAGAGGATCAGCGGATCTTGAAAGAGGAAGTCTTCCCCTACTGGCGGGGGCGGTCAGTGGATGAGAGGGTCTTCGCCACTCTGCCCAAGGAGACCAAGGAACTCTGCTACGCCGACCCGGACGCTTACCCGCCGGCGGGCACGGCCATTCTCCAGAACAGAAACCAGACGACCAGCTACGTGGGCAACGTCTACCCCAACTACAAGACGGTTCTGAGGAAAGGCTTCAACGGGATCGTCAAGGACGTGAAGGCGCGCCTGAAGGCTCTCGACCCGGCCAAGCCGGAAGACCTGGAAAAGATTTCCTTCCTGAAGGCCGTGCTCATCACCTCGAACGCGGCCATGAATTTCGCCAAGCGCTATGCCAAAGAGGCCAAGAAGCTGTCGGAATCGGAGAAGGACCCTGGGCGCAAGGCCGAGCTCGAACACATCGCCCAAGTGTGCCAGCAGGTCCCGGCCAATCCGGCCCGGACCTACCACGAGGCCCTGCAGGCCTTGTGGTTCGTTCATCTGATCACCCGCCTGACCATGAACGGGAACGCCTTCGCCTTGGGCAGGCTGGACCAGCTGCTCAATCCCTATTATCAGCTGGACCTGCAAGAGGGTCTGCTCACCGATGAGCAGGCTTTGGAACTCCTGGAGTGCTTCTACCTGAAGGTGGCTTCGGTGAACATCCTGAGGGCCACCAGCGACGCCAAGTTCTTTGGCGGATTCGCCATCTGGAACCTCATCACTCTCGGCGGCCTGAAGGCGGACGGTAAGGACGCCACGAACAGGATATCCTTCATGTGCCTCGAAGCCATGCAGGATCTTCAGATCCCCCAGCCTGATCTGTGCCTGAGGCTGCACGGGGGCACGCCCCCTGAGTTCTACAAGCGGTCCGTGGAGCTGCTGAGGCTGGGCCTGGGGCACCCCAAGTACCAGAGCGACGAGATCATCATCCCCTACATGCTGGAGAGAGGCGTTCCCCTTCATGAGGCCAGGGAGTACGTGCTCACGGCTTGCGTGGAGGCGAGGCCGGAGAAGGAAGGGAACTACCTGACCGCGGTCTACCTGAACCTGGGCGCTCCGCTCGAGTTTATGTTCACCGGGGGAGTCCTGCGCTACAACGACCGGAAAGTGGGGCTGGACACCGGGAACATTACGGATTTCTCCAGCTTCGACCAGATCGAGGAGGCCTACCAGAAGCAGTTCGCCCACCTGTGCTACCACGCGTCCGTGGCCAGCGGCGTGGCGGACGTGGCCAAGAGGGAGATGCTCGCCGCCCCCTTCATCTCCTCCATGAGGGAGGACTGCGTCGAAGCGGCCCAGGACCTTTGGAAGTATGGGGCCGCCTATAACGACGGCGGTGGATACTGGTCGGCCGTGGGCGTGGCCGATGCGACCAACTCCCTGGCGGTCATCAAGAAGCTGGTCTTCGAGGACAGGAAGGTGAGCCTGAAGGAGCTGAAGGCGGCTCTGGACGGCAATTTCGAGGGACAAGAGAAGCTGAGGCAGATGCTCATGAACCGGGCGCCCAAGTGGGGCAACGACGATGACTACGTCGACTCCATCGGCGAGTGGCTCATGTTCACCTTTGCCCAGGAGTGCCACAAGTACCGCAACGGACTGGGGGCCAAATACCAGCCTGAGGTGACGACCCTGACCGCCAACATCCCCTTCGGCACCGTGATCGGGGCCCTGCCCAACGGACGCAAGGCCGGGGTTCCCCTCACCGATGGCATCTCACCGGAGCCCAACAGCGAGAGGGACGGCGCCGTCGGCGCGATCAAGTCCGCTTCGAAACTGTTCCGGTCTCCCATTATCGTGGGCACCCTGCACAACATGAAGTTCAGCCCCCTCCTCCTCCAGGACGACCGGGGCATCGAGAACTTCGTCGCCCTGCTCAAGAGCTATCTGGTTGACCTGAAGGGCTGGCACTCGCAGTTCAACGTGATAAACGCCCAGACGCTCAAGGACGCTCAGGAACACCCTGAGAATTACCCGAGCCTCATCGTCAAGGTGGCCGGTTACAGCGCCTATTTCGCTGAGCTGGACAAATCGGTCCAGGACGAAATCATCGCCAGGACAGAGTACTGTTCATGGGGTTGAGTCGGACCGGAATGGGCGGAGCCTTGGGAAAGCAGATATGACTCAGGGAGTTATATTCGACATCGACCGTTACTCCATCCATGACGGACAGGGGATACGGTGCCTCATCTTCATGAAGGGCTGTCCCATACACTGTGATTGGTGCAGCAACCCGGAAGGGCAGAGCTTCTCCAAGGAGGTCGCCTATTTTCCGGCCAAGTGCATCCAGTGTGGGACTTGCGCCGAAATATGCCCTCAAGGGGCGATCCGAATGGATGAGGAAGGCCCCGTCACCGACTGGGAGCGGTGCGACAACTGCGGCCAGTGTGTGGAAGAGTGCTACTCGGGCGCGAGGCGGTTGTTCGGGACCAGTTACAGCGTGGATGATCTTTTGGAGGAGGTCAAGAAGGTCGACGTCTTCTTCAAGAACTCCAGCGGGGGAGTGACCATAGGTGGCGGAGAGGTCACCGCCCAGCCGGTATTCGTCCGGGAGTTCCTGAAAAGATGCAAGGAAGAGGGCGTCGGCACGGCCATCGAAACCTGCGGATACTGCCCCTGGAAGAGCCTCAAGGGGATCAGCGAGTTCACTGATCTGGCCTTCTATGACCTCAAGCACATGGACCTTGAGATGCACAAAAAGGGCACCGGGTTTTCCAACCGGAAGATCCACGAGAACCTGATCCGGCTGTCTCAGGAATCCATTGACCTCATCATCCGCATTCCAGTGGTCCCGGGATTCAACGATGGCCCTGAGAATATCAGGGCCACGGCGGCCTTCGTTGCCGAGAAGCTGAACACATCCAGGCTTAAGAGAATGGAGCTGCTGCCCTATCACCGGTACGGGGCCTTCAAGTACGAGCGTCTCGGCAAGCGCTATCGCTTACCAGACATCGAGCCTCCAAAAGAAGAAGACATGAAGGCTCTTAAAGAAATCATCGAGTCCTACGGGCTGGCTTGTCAGATCGGGGGCTAGATGCGCCTGGAGGTCAAGAATGAACATGAAGGGTAAAGTCTCGGTTGTCACGGGCGGAGGGCAGGGAATCGGCCGGGCGGTCAGTTTGGCCTTGGCCGGGGCCGGCTCCGATGTTCTCGTGGCCGACGTTGTACCTGAATCAGCCAAAAGTGTGAGTGAAGAGATAAAAGGATTGGGCCGCAAGTCAGTCAGCGTAAAAGTGGACGTCTCCAACAAGGCCATGGTGGACAAGATGGTCGAGACCGCCCTGAGCGAATTCGGCCGGATCGACGTTCTGGTCAACGTGGCCGGGATCGGGAGGAAATCTCCGATCGAGGATGTCTCAGAGGAAGACTGGGACAAGGTGATCGCGGTGAACCTGAAGGGGACCTTCCTGTGCGCCCAAGCGGCCGGCAAGGTCATGATCAAACAGGGCGGCGGCAGCATCGTGAACTTCGCCTCCGTGGCCGCACACACGCCCCAGATCTACCTGGGGGCTTACAGCCCGAGCAAGGCCGGCGTGCTGCTCCTGACCAAGCTCATGGCCGTTGAATGGGCCAAATACAACATTCGGGTGAACGCGGTGAGCCCAGGCCCGATCACCACTCCTTTGACGGATGCCATCTACAACACCCCTGAACTGCATAAGGGGCGAGCCAGGGCGGTGCCGATGAACCGGTTCGGAAAGCCCGAGGAAGTGGCTAACACCGTTGCCTTTCTGGCCAGCGACGAAGCCGCATACATCACTGGGCATTCCGTCGCGGTGGACGGAGGCTGCCTGAGCGCCATGTTCTACCTGACCGGTTTGGTGTCCCAGTGACCTGTTGCGGACCTGCTGAGGCGGGGACCAGATAAAAGAGGGGGAGGCGGGTTTGCGCTCTCCAGGCCCCGGGCCGTTCTCTTGGGGCAGTCAGGACTGGGGAGAGGATCATTAAGTCGATGCGCGGGTCCGCTCCCAGGCCCGCCTCCATGGTTTGACCAGCAGCGCGGTTTGATCGCTAGCCCAGGAGGGACCTGAAGGGGCGGCCACCGCCCCTGAGGCCGGTCAATTCATTCCTGGGCCTGAAACTCTTTTTCTTCCGGGGGATCGGTCGATGAAGGACCAGGAGGAAATTCTTCAAAAGGCCTACCAGTTGGCCTTTGATTTCGAGAGACGCTACACCGGCTGCTCCCAGACGGTTCTCGCGGCCCTGCGGGAGGTGTTTACTGAAATCAGCGCGGAAGTGTTTCGGGCTGGCAGCGCCCTGGCCGGCGGCGTGGCCAGGCAGGGAGAGTCTTGCGGCGCCCTGATAGGGGCGATCATGGCCGTATCCGCCGTGGCTGGCCGGGACAGCCTCGAGAACATGGAGCAGTATCAGCAGGCCATGGAGCCGGCCATGGCTCTCCACCGTCGATTCCGGGAGGAGATCGGCCAGACCATTTGCGCTGAGATACAAAAGATCAAGTTTGGCAGGGCCTACAAACTTTCTTTGCCCGAGGAAAGGGCGGCCTTCGGAGACGTCGGCTGCCGCAATCCGAAAGGGTGCCCGGTGGTCTGCGGCACGGCGGCCAGGCTGGCCGCTGAGGCGATTTTTGAGGCGAGGGGGGCTATCGCTCGGTCTTAGGGGAAGAGGACGAGGTCCCGACCGGCGTTGTCCGGAGCGGCAACAACAGGAAGAGAGGGAGAAACATGAAGATCAGATACCATCACCCCATGTATTACACTGATTCTTTCGCTGGTTACGATAAAGTCTGCTACGCCGCCTTCGACCGGATACTCGAAGACGGGATCGAACTGGATCACACCTGGTCCAAGAGGGGTACCCAGGCGGTTCAATACGACTCCGGCGATCTGCTGAACTGCCTGGAGACGGTCCAGCACGTCCTGGATGCCCAGGATAAGGGCTTTGACGGAGTAATCATCGGCTGCTCACTGGACATCGGCCTGAAAGAGAGTCGTGAAGTTGCCCAAATTCCCGTGGTCTCCTCGATGGAGGCGGCCATGTACACCAGCTGCATGATGGGCCGGAAGTTCTGCATCGTTTCCTTCGGGGAAAAGGCGCGCCTGAGGCAGGAGGAGCTGCTCGACCTGTACGGCCTGAGGGCCCGCTCGACCAGGGTCAGGGCTTTCGAGATGACCCTGGAAGAGCTGGGGAAGGCCTTGGGCTCCCCCGAGGGCAAGAAGAACCTGCGCTCGGTCTTCATGGCCGAAGCGAAAAAGGCGATCGCGGAAGAAGGGGCGGAAGTGATCATCCCCGGCTGTGGAATCCTTGGCGCGCTCTGCGTCATGGAGAACATCGCCAAGGTGGACGGCGTGGAATCCGTCCCGGTCATTGACACCTTTGCCCCGGCCTTAAAGCTTCTGGAAGCCCTCATCCTCCTCAAGCAGAAGCTGGGTATCGGCATCAGCAAGAGGGGGCTCTATGAGGCTCCCCCGGCGGCGGTCATCGACCAGATCAAGGCAATGTAAGGCGTATGAGGTCTCGAGACGTCTTAATTTCTTAATTGACTTTAGCTTGGAGAGGACTTGATGAGCGACGAACTTCCACAATGCGGCAAGTGCTCCATTCCTATAGCGGAAAGGATTTGCCGGAACGAAGCAGGCAAGGGCCCGTCTTTCTGCCCGACCATCAATCGGGCCGAGACCATTGAAAGATCAATCGCCGCTTACCAGGACCCGGCAATCCGGGAAATGGCGCGCCAGGCTTCCATCCAGGAAGGGGAGGGATACGGCGACCGGGAACTGGGCTACGCCAGGGTGAAGCCGATCAAGCCCCGTATTCTAGAGATCATCGAGTTCGCCCAGCGGATGAATTACCGGCGTCTAGGACTGGTCTTTTGCGTGGGCCTTCGCCAGGAAGCCAAGGTTGTGGAGAAACTTCTCTCCTCCCATGGCTTTGAGATGGTTTCGGTTGTCTGCAAGGCGGGACGCACCCCCAAGGAGACCATCGGGATCCGGGACGAGGAGAAGGTGGCCCCGGGGGGATTTGAGTCAATGTGCAACCCCATTATGCAGGCCCTGATTGTCAATGAGGAAAAGACAGATTTAAACGTGCTCATGGGTCTTTGCGTGGGACATGACACTCTTTTTCTCAAACACGCGACGGCGCCGTGCACGATCTTCGCCGTCAAGGACCGGTTGCTGGGCCACAATCCACTGGCCGCAATCTACAACATTGACAGCTATTACCGCAGTTTGAAGAAGGGATGAGGCGAAAGATCTCCATCAGGGGATCATTTACCTCCAGGGAATCTTTCGTGACCAGACCTGCCCGACGGAAGGGCGTTGGGCGGCGGAAAGGAGATGTGCAATGGCCGAGATAGGGCTCAAGAGCCAGGTGCCTTCGCTGAAAGGCTGGCGGGCCGAGGTCGGGGTGCTGACCCCGATGACCTGGATGTGCCGCGAATGGGACGTCGCCGCCCCAGAGGGGATCAAGTTCTCTAAGGCCGCCATGGGTCACGAGGAGCACACGGCTCAGGCCCTCAAGGACCTGGGCGACTCGGTGGAGGCGGAGTCCCGGAAACTGAACCAGGGCCGCAAGTGCGACCTGATCGTCTTCGCCTGCACTTCGGGCGGTTTTATCGAGGGGCCGCAACACGCACGGAGATTGATAGACAAAATCGAGACGGCTTCTGGCTCTCCGGCCACAACCACCATCAGCTGCGTGTTGGAGTTGATGCGGGATATGGACGTGAAAAAGATATCGCTGGTCGGACCATATCCTGATTTCACCTTCCAGGAGGAGGTGAAACTCTTCGACGCCAACGGGATCGAGACGCTTTTCTGGAAGGGCATGGGGCTGGTGCCCATGTCGGAGTACTGGGAACTCCAGATGAATCCTTACAGTTGTTACAAGATCATCAAGGAGGGGGCCAAGGCGGCGCCGGACGCCGATTGTGTGTTCCTGACTTGCATGGTCAGCCCTCTGCTGGGCGTCGCCGACACCCTGGAGCGGGAGATAGGCAAACCGGTCATCTCCAGCCAGTCGGCGACGTTGTACGGGATTCTGAAGAAGCTCGGCATCCCCGACCCAGTGGAGAACTATGGGCAGGCCCTGCGCAAGCCGAGGTGTTGAGAGGCAACCGAACTGAATATTTAAGGAGGTGGGGAGGCATGGTGTCAAAGAAGAGGCTCTCATTGGTTATCGGGCTCATCGGCTTCGTGGCCGTTCTCGGCCTGGCTGGGACAAGTTGGGCCCAGGCGACGATCAAGGTCGGAGGCGAGTTGCCCCTCTCCGGGCCAACGGCCCCCACGGGCGCCCTCAACAAGGAAGGCATGGATCTCGCGGTTGAGATCATCAACAACAAGTTCCCCGGCTTGACCCTGCCCTTTGCGGAAACCGAAGGCCTGCCCGGTCTGGGGGGAGCGAAACTGGAAATGATCTATGCCGACGACCGCGGCGACCCCAACGTGGCCATGGCCGAGGTGGAGAGACTGATTCAGCAGGAGAAGGCCGTGGCCATCCTGGGCGGGTGGCAGAGCTCCTGCATCAAGACGGGGAGCATGGTCGCCGAAAGGCTGAAGACGCCCTACATCAGCGGCGCGGGAAGCTCCGTGGATCTGACCAAGCGAGGCCTGCGCTATTACTTCCGGCTGCTGGCTCACAGCGGCAAAGTGGCCAAGGCCTATTTTGACTGCGTCCAGGACATGGAGAAGAAGTTAGGCAAGAAATACCAGAAGGTCGCCGTCGCTTACGAGAACACCGAGTACGGCTCGGTGATGAATGAGCAGATCGAAAACGAGATCAAGAAGAGGGGCTACAAGAACGTGGCCTCCATTCCTTTTGATTCCACGGCGACTTCGGTCAAACTGGAAGTCCAGAAAATAAAGGCCGCCAATCCGGACGTCTTCTTGCAGATTGGCTACGATCCCGACGCCATTCTGTTCACCAAGACGATGAAAACCTTCAACTACACGCCGCCGGTCTGGTTCGGCATGGCCGGCTATACCAGCCCCAAGTACGTCCCCAGCGTCGGCAAGGACGGAAACGGCGTCCTCGTCTCCGGGTGGTTCCATGTCGGCTTCAACAAGCCCGTGACCCAAAAGGTGGCGGCGATTTACAAGCAGAAATACGGGAAGGCCATGAGCATCCCGGTGGCTCTGAATTTCATGGCCCCGTTCGTGCTCGCGGACGCCATTAACCGGGCGGGCTCCACGGACAGGGAAGCAGTTACGGACGCCCTGGAGAAGACCCGGTTAACGGAAGAGCAGAACATCATGCCTGGTCCGGGCATATGGTTCACGCCGAAGCAGGACCCGCCCGAGCACAGTCATGACAACGAGGGCGTTTCCATGCTGGTCCTCCAGATCATAAACGGCAAGGTTGAGGTGGTCTGGCCCTTCGATTACAGGACGGCCGACATCATCTGGCCTCACCCCAGCTGGGACAAGAAGTAAGGCCGCATCACTTAGCCCGGGGAGGAAACAGAGTGCCCTGTTTCCTCCCTTCAGGGAGGCCATTGGATCTTGGACGCTAGCCTCATATTGCAACTCTTGGTCAGCGGATTGATCGTCGGGCTCCTCTACGCCCTGGTGGCCATAGGCTTGACCCTTATCTGGGGGGTCACTGACATCATTAACTTCGCCCACGGCGAGTTCCTGGTGATCGCCATGTATTTCGGCTTCTGGACCTACGCTCTTTTCGGCTGGAGCTCGATCATAGCCATGCCCGTGGCCGTGGCCTTCCTGGCGGCCCTGGGGTGGCTGGTTTATCGATTTGTAATCACCCGAGTTCTGAAAAGCGAGAACGTTCTTTCCCAGATCGTGGTCACCTTTGGGCTCAGTATCTTTCTCCAGAGCCTCTTTACTTTTGTCTTCTCAGCCGATTACCGCTCAGTGGACCACGACCCCTGGATCAGAGGCGACTTGCAGGTAGGCAATGTCTTCCTGAGTGTTCCTGAGCTGGTCACTTCCATTCTCAGCCTCATCGTCATTTTCGCCGTCCACTTCTTCATCAAGAATACGAACACGGGCAAGGCGATCATCGCCACCTCTCTTGACCGCGAGACGGCCCAGTTGATGGGGATCAACACGGACCGGATGAACGGCATCACCTTTGCCATAGGCATCGCCTGCCTTGGGGTGGCTGGAGTGGTTCTGCCGGTGTTCACCCACGTTTCGCCCTACTCAGGATTTCTCTTCGGGGTGCTGGCCTTCACCATTGTCGCCCTGGGAGGCTTCGGCTCCATTGTAGGCACCATGCTGGCCGGTTTGATCGTGGGCCTGATCCAGACCTTTGGAGGATTTTTCATAGAGCCGGCCTACAAGTACCTCTGCGTGTTCGTGCTGTATCTGCTGGTCCTGATGTTCAAGCCGCGGGGGATCTTTGGATGGTAAGCTCTTATAAACAAAAACTGACCCAGCTCTTGCTCGCCGCCTTGCTCCTCTTGGCCCTAGTCTATCCGCTCATCGTCCACAGCGCTTTCTATCGCCACATTATGATCATGGTTTTCATGTACGGACTCCTGGCGATCTCCTGGGATCTTATGGGGGGCTACGCCAGCCTGTTTTCTTTCGGGCACGCCGCCTTCTTCGGCATTGGAGCCTACACCTCCACCGTGCTGCAGCTCCACTGGGGCGTCAACCCCTGGCTGGGCATGTTGATCGGGGGGTGTCTTTCCGGGCTGGTCGGGGTCATTATCAGCTATCCCACCTCCAGGCTCCGGGGTCATTATTTTGCCATCGCCACCCTGGCCTTTCTGTTCGTGACCAAGACCCTGATTGAAAACTGGAAGCTGGTGGGCGCGGCTCAGGGGCTTTCCGTGCCCATGCACCAGACCTCTTTCTTGTCCTTCCAATTTCACGAGAGCAAGGTTCCCTATTACTACATCATGCTGGCCCTGCTCATTCTGGGGCTGGTGTTCACCAAGGCGCTGATTGCCTCACGAGTGGGCTACTATCTAAGAGCCCTCAGGGAAAGCCCGGAAGCCGCCCAGAGCCTGGGGGTGAACACGGCCTTGTACCGGCTCATCGCCATTGGGGTCAGCGCCTTTCTGGCCGCCGTGGCCGGAACGTTCTACGCCCAGTACGTCCTTTACATTGACCCTCCTTCGGCCATCTCCTTGAACCTCTCCGTTCAGGTGGTGCTCATCGCCGTGTTCGGGGGGAGCGGGACCTTGAACGGCCCCTTGTTGGGCACAGCCATTCTCATCCCCCTCACCAGCCTGATCGGAGCCTGGCTCGGTGGAGCCGGGCGGGGGATCGCCTTCATGGTTTTCGGGGGGATCATCGTGGTCATGTGCCTGATCCAGCCCGATGGACTGATCAAGTATTTCGAAGGCCGCGGCCTTTATCGGGGGAAGGAGAGCGAAGTTGCTTGAAGTGAACAGAGTCACCAAGAGATTCGGTGGCCTCCTGGCAAACAACGACGTCTCCTTTGCCGTGTCTCCAGGGGAAATCGTGGGTCTCGTGGGTCCCAACGGGGCCGGAAAGAGCACTCTCTTCAATTGCATATCCGGTTATCACCGCATTACTTCGGGCAGCATTGTGTTCGATGGTCGGCCCATTGAGAACACCCCGCCCCACAATGTCTGCGCCAAGGGCGTGGCCAGGACTTTCCAGATCGTCCAGAACTTCGAGAAAATGACTGTCCTGGAAAACCTGATGGTCGGGGCCTTCATCAGGACCAGACATCGCCATAAAGCTCGTGAGAAGGCTGAAAAGGTTCTTGAGTTCATCAAACTAGGCACTCAGCATCACAACAAGAAGGCCGGGGATCTTTCTCCCCCGGAGCAGAGACGCCTCGGCCTGGGCATGGCCCTGGCCACGGAGCCGAAGCTGCTGATGCTGGACGAGGTCATGGCCGGTCTGACCCCGACGGAGGTGGACGAGGTTCTGGAGCTGCTTCGCCGGATCAGGGGCGAGGGGGTAACGCTCATCGTCATTGAACACCTCATGAGGGCGGTCATGAGCATCTGTGAACGGATTGTGGTCCTCCATTACGGACAGAAGATCGCCGAGGGCCTGCCCGAAGAGATCGCCCGCGATGAGAGGGTGATAGAAGCCTATCTGGGAAGATCGTATGCTCGAGGCAATTGACATAGATGTCACCTACCGGCGCGTTCCGGTGATAAGGCATGTGTTTTTCCAAGTCAGGAAGGGCGAAATCGTGGCCATTGTCGGCTCCAACGGGGCTGGCAAGTCCACCCTGTTGCGAGCCGTTGCCGGGCTGAAGAGGGTCTCCAAAGGGGAGATCAGGTTCCTGGGCGAGAGCATCGAAAAGGAGCCCGCCTACAAGGTGGCCAGAAGAGGGCTTTGCCTCATTCCAGAAGGGGCCAAGGTGTTTTCCAAACTCTCGATCCAGGACAACCTGCTGCTGGGAACCTTCGCCAGAAAAGCCGGCTGCGAACAGAAAAAGCTCAGCCAGTCCGTCTTTGAGATGTTTCCGATTTTAGGGGAAAGAAGGCATCTCAACGCGGAGACACTCAGCGGCGGCGAGCGGCAGATGTTGGCCATCGGCCGGGCCATGATGTCTCAGCCGAGCCTGCTCCTCATGGACGAGCCGACCGCGGGTCTCTCTCCTCTCCTGGCGGAGCAGGTCTTTGACTTCATCACCGAGCTGAGAAATCGAGGGTTGACCATCCTTCTGGTCGAACAGCAGGTTGAACACGCCCTGAGAACGGCCGATCGCGCCTACGTCTTGGAAAACGGAGAGATCCTCATGGAAGGCCCGGCGGCTGAAGTGATGGCCTCGGACAAAGTGAGAAAAGCCTATCTCGGCCTCTGATTTAGGGGGCTGGTGAGAAGTGACAACCTACCGAATAATCCCGGCGACTCTCGCCTACGTACCCGCTGAGAAGGGCCTGATGACCTATCTCTCCTCCTACGGCGAGAAAATCCCCCGGCCCTACGTGCTCTGGATCATCGACGGAGCCGACCGCAAGGTGCTCGTGGACACGGCCATCGAGGCCGAGCAGTACAAGGGCTACCATCCCTGCTTCCGGGATCTACCCATCCAGCACTGCCTCAGCTTTGAAGAAGCGATGTCAATGGCTTCCCTGAGTCCGCAAGACATCGACCTGGTCATCCAGACCCACCTCCATTTCGACCATTGCTTCAACACCCGGATGTGCAGCAAGGCCAAGGTCATCGTTCAGGAGGAAGAACTCACCTTTGCCAGGAACCCGCACCCGCTCCTTGCCTCCATGTACTCCCGGGATCTCTTGGAGGACGTTGATTTCGTCGCCGTTCGAGGCAGAACGGAGATCCTGCCCGGGATAGAGGTGATTCCAGCTCCGGGGCACACGCCCGGGTGCCAGGCCGTGTCCATCAACACCGCCAAAGGCAGGGCGGTCATCACCGGCTTCTGCTGCGTCAGGGAGAACTTCTTCCCGCCCGAGGACATCAGGCAGCGGGGCGGGCCCTTGTCGGGTTCGCCGGTCCTCATACCGGGGATCCATTACGACGCCTTCAAGGCCTACGAAAGCATGCTCAAGGTCAAGGAGATGGCCGACATCCTGCTGCCGGTGCACGAACCCGAGGTCATGGAGATGGTCCTCATCCCTTAGCCAAGGTCCATGAGGGAAACGAGACGGATTGTCGAAGATCGGGCTCAAGCGAGAGAGCGAAAGACTGGAGATAGCGGTCGGCCGGTGGACTTGGGAGCTTAAAAAGATGGCGAGGTGCACGAATGAGCCGAGATTCGTACGCCAGGGCAAGTCACAGGAACCAAGTGCCAATTGGACGGAGTCGATCCATTGAGGGCACCGGACCTTTCCGGGTTTATCGGCGGGTCCTGGAGCACCCCGGCTGCCTCGATCAGGAAGAAGACGGTCTCAAGAGAGCCCCTGGTCTGACGCAACCCCTCGATCTGCTGGCCAAGCCCGGCTCGTGGATCGACCCGATACCCGGATCATCCCGGCTTGAATCCCGCCCGTCAAGGATCGACCGACGGCGGGAGGCAAACATCGACCAGACCGCCACCGCTCCAGCAATTCCAAAGGCGATACCCGGCACCGATCATTATTTTTCGATTCTCAAGGAAGAAAGAATCTTAATCGGTTGATGAGAAGAAGGGGAAGCTTCGGTCTATAGAACAGGAAAAAAGGAGGGAATTATGGCCAAAAGATTGGCGGCGCTATTTTCAGTTGTGCTGCTGGCGGGGGCAAGCCTGGCCGGCGCGGCGCTGGCCGCGGATATCAACCTCAAGACCGCGGAGATATTCCGCGAGGGCTTCACCCACTCCGAATGCCAGATGTTCTTTGCCAAGCGCGTCGGTGAGCTGACCAAGAGCAAGGCCGAGGTGAAGGTCTTCCTCGGCGGCACCCTGGGCAACGAGCGCAACTACTGCGAACAGCTCCAGATAGGCTCGCTGGCCTTCGCCAAGGTGGCGGCCAGCAACGCGGTGCCCTTTGTCGATAAGTTCGCGGTCTTCGCCGTGCCCTACCTCATCAAGGACCTGGATCACCTTTACGCCATCTTCGACTCGCCGGCCGGCCAGGCCATCCAGAAGGCGGCCAATGAGGCGGGCTTCGTCATCCTGGCCTACTGGGACATGAACACCCAGAATGTCTATAACTCCCGCGGGCCGATCAACAAACCCGAGGACCTCAAGGGCCTCAAGCTGCGCACCCGCGGCAGCCCCGTCTGCGTGGAGACCATGAATCAGATGGGCGCCAACGCGGCGCCTCTGGCCATGACCGATCTCTACACCGCCCTGCAGACCAAGGTCTTCGACGGCGGCGATCACGACCCGACCGTGTTCGTCTCCTTCAGCCTGGGCGAAGTCTGCAAGTTCTACTCCATGACCGAGCACACCATCGAGCCCTGCTTCCTGCTGGCCTCCAAGAAGAAGCTCGACGGCTTGCCCGAGGACGTCCAGAAGGCGGTGATCCAGGCTGGCCGTGACAGCATGGACTACTGCCGCAAGATCGGGCCGGTCAAGCTCCAGGAGGCCCTGGACGTGATGAAGAACAAGTTCAAGGTCGCCATCAACACGGTGGACAAGGCGGCCTTCCAGGCGGCGGTCAAGCCGGTCTATGACAAGTTCCGCCAGAAGCTGGGGCCCGAGCTAGTGGACGGGATGGCCAAACTGGCCAAGTAGCCAGACCCGGGCACCGGGTGATTAGCTGAGCAAACGGGCGGGGGGCTCTTATCGGTCCTCCCGCCCACCCCTGAGCCGTCAGGCTTTGGTGTTTAGGGGAGTCGCAAGGTGTTGCAAAGATTGGCCAAGGTCCTCTCCAAAGCGGCGACGGCCTTTACCGCCGTCGTCTTCGCCCTCATGACCATCGTGGTCCTGCTGGGGGTCTTCTACCGCTACGTCATCGTCAGCCCCCTGCCCTGGGCCGAGGACCTGGGCCGCTACCTTATGGTTTTGATGGCCCTCTTCGGGGCGGGGGCCGTCCTGCACAACCGCGCCCACGTAGCCGTCACCGCGCTGGTGGACCGCCTGCCGGAAAGGCCCAGGCTGATGGTCTTCCTGCTGGCCAGGGCCCTGGTGGCCGCCTTCGCCCTGGTCATGGTCTACCTGGCCGTCGTCACCCTGAAGACCATGCGCCCCCAGATAAGCTCCACCCTGTTCATCGACCTGTGGTGGGTCTTTTTGGGGTTTCCCTTCTACGGCGGGCTGCTGGCCGTCGAGGCGCTGAGTCAGATCCAACAGGACTGGCAAAAGCTGCGAGACCTGAAAACGGCCGCCTGAGCCTATGGGCCGTGGAGGAGCGCTGAATGCCCCTGTCAATCGTTCTGGCCGCCGTCTTCGGGGTGACTCTTTTCCTGGGGGTGCCCATCGCCTTTTCCATCGGCATCACCGCCCTGGCGGGCCTGGTGCTGATGGACGTCCCCCTGCATCTGGCCATCCTCAAGTACTTCAGCGGCCTGGACATCTTCTCCTTCATGGCCATCCCATTCTTCGTCCTGGCCGGGGAGCTGATGAACATTGCCGGCATCACCAAGCCCCTGGTCGATCTGGCTGACATGGTGGTGGGCCGGATGCGGGGAGGCCTGGCCCAGGTCACCATCATCGCCAGCGGCATCTTCGCCAGCATCACCGGCTCGGCCACCTCAGCGGCCTCGACCTTGGGGTCCACCCTGGTCCCGGAGATGACCAGGAAGGGCTATGACCTCAGTTTCAGCTGCGGGGTCATAGCGGCCTCTTCGGTGCTGGGACCCATCATCCCCCCCAGCATCCTGATGATCATCCTGGCCTCCATCACCGGCATCTCGGTGGGAGGTCTGTTCATCGCCGGCATCCTGCCCGGGGTGATCTTCATGCTGGCCCTGATGATCCCCACCTGGGTGGTGGCCAGGCGGCACGGCTATCCCATCCGCGAGGAACGTATCAAATTCTATGAGGGAGCCCTGCGGGCCATCCGGGCCATCCCGGCCATGCTCATGCCGGTGATCATCCTGGGGGGAGTCTTCTCCGGGGTTTTTTCGGTGACCGAGGCCTCGGCGGTGTCGGTGGGTTATGCCTTCCTCTTCGGCCTGCTCAAGCGGCCCCGGGCTTTCTTGCGCGAGCTCTACCCCGCCGTGGCCCGTTCCATGAGCGTGTCGGTGATGATCCTGACCATAATCGGTTCCGCCAGCATCCTGAGCTGGGTGCTGGCCGCCGACATGATCGCCCAGCGGGTGGCCGAGGCGTTCCTGGAGATATCCCGCAACCCTTATGTCTTCCTGGGCTTGATTAACGTCTTTTACCTGGTGGTCGGCTGCCTCATGGAGCCCGGGGCGGCCATCATCATCACCGTGCCCCTGCTCTTGCCCCTTGCGGAGCAAGTTGGAATCAATCCAATGCACTTCGGGCTGGTCGTGGTCCTGAACCTCTCCATCGGGTTCATAACGCCGCCGGTGGGCCTGTGCCTCTACGTCCTCTGCGGGATCACCAAGGTGAGCCTGGAGAAGATGGTCAGGTCGGTCCTAATCTTCCTGACATTTGAGCTGCTGGCCCTGTTGATGGTGACCTACATACCCTGGCTGGCTCTTTACCTGCCCATGTCGCTGGGCTTTGCCAAATAGGCCGGCTTCCCGGTCGCCGGTCCGTCATCACCGGCTGGCCACGGCCGGGCCGGATTGAAACCTTGGAGTGAGCAAGCCACCAAAAGGAGATCACGGGATGGCCATGGATCAATATCCAGAACTTTTCAAGCCCTTCAAGATCGGCAAGGTGGAGATAAAGAACCGCCTGGCCATGGCCCCGGTCACCACCAACTTCGCCCAGGCGGGCTATCCGACCGAGGAGTTCATGGCTTTTTGCAATGCCCGGGCCAAGGGCGGGGTAGGGCTCCTGGTTTCCCCCCCGGCGGTCAATCTCTTTCCCGGCAGCCCGGCCCACGTCATCTTCCCGGTTCTCTCCGAGAAGGCCCACCTGCCCGTCTGGAACGAGGTGGTCGAGGGGATCCACGCCTTCGGGGCCAAGGTCTTCGGGCAGGTCCTGGTGGGCGGGGTGGGCCGCCAGACCGGCAAGGGAACCGTGTCCAAGGCGCCCTCGGCCCTGCCCTTTGTCAGAGTGGCGGCGGAGAACATCCCGCCCAAGTCCCGGGAGTACGAGATCAAGCGTGGGCTGCCCTGCCTTTGGGACATGTACGCCGACGCTCCGACGCCAGTGGAGCTGACCCTGGACGAAATAAAATGGCTGGAGGATGCCTACGCCGCCACGGCCCGGCTCATGAAGAACTGCGGCTTTGACGGGGTGGAGCTGCACTTCGCCCACGGCTACCTGGGCGACAACTTCCTCTCGCCCCGGACCAACCTGCGCAGCGACGCCTACGGCGGGTCCTTCGATAACCGGGTGAGGATATTCCGCAACTCCATCATCAAGACTCGGGTCCAGGTGGGGCCGGATTTCGTGGTCGGCGTTCGCCTGACCGGCGACGAGCACATGGTCGGCGGAACCACCCCCGAGGAGTCCACCCGCATCGCCAAGGCGGGTCAGGAGGTGGGACTGAGCTACGTCCACCTCACCTCGGGCTGCTGGGAGTCGGTCAAGTGGTACGTGCCCGAGGAGGACGGCACCATGCTGCCCGAGGCGGAGCTGATGAAGCGGGAGCTCTCCATTCCGGTCATCACCCCCTCCATTCACGAGCCGGCCAAGGCAGAGGAGGCGATCCGGGAGGGCAAAACTGACCTGGTCTCCTTGTGCCGGCCCCTGATCGCCGACCCGGAGCTGCCCAACAAGATAGCCGGCGGCCAGGAGAAGAAGATCCACAAGTGCATCCGCTGCCTGGGCTGCCTGCAGCGGACCAGGAGGGGCTTGGGGCTGCGCTGCGAGGTCAACCGCAACGTCGGACAGGAGCGTTACCTGCCCGAATACCATCGCCGCAACGCGCCCGACTGGAAGAAGTTCTGCCTGCCGTGAGCGCCTTGCCTGAGCCGGGCGCCCGAGCGAACCGCCAGGCGAGGAGGGCGTCCGGCCCGAGCGAGGCCGCTCTGGCCGTCTGAGTGGCAGAAGCCAGGTCGGTCATTTCCTGCCAGAACCAGGGCCGGCCGGACAGAGAGGCGGGCTTCAAATTTTAAACACAGGAAGCCCGGCCGAGCGTCCCGGTAGACCAGTTTCCTGATATTCTCAACAAGAAAAGTTTCTTAGGGGAATTGGAGGCGCGGTCCTTATGGGGCAGCGCCTGATTTCCAATCGTGCCCCTTCAGCCTGGCCCGGGCATCTCTCGGCCTGAGTATAGGGATCTAAAAAAAGCCCCTGGCTCCCGGCCAAGAACCGGCGACCAGAAGGCCAAAGTGGGCCGAAGGCCGGTTACAGTCACGAATAGAAGGAAAAGGTGGGGAGGGGCGGGAACAGCCTACACCTCAGGGGTAGGGCGGCTGTGCGCCAATACCGGGTTTGTTCATTCGGGAGAGGTTTGGCCCGGCCGATCGGCTGGATGTCTTCGGCCAGGGAGGGATCGGTATTTATTCGGAAGGGACAATCAGTCATGTGACGTGTATGGGAAAAAAGGCCCGCTAGGCCAGGGTAGGGGGCCGTTACGTAGGCCTATATAATACAGTGGCGGTAATCCCCTGGCATTGACCGCGCCAGTTGGGCTTGATTATCGGGCTTCTCCTCGGTCTTAAGCCTTAATTCATAGTCCGTCTAGCCTGAAGCGGAGTCCTGCCTTTCAGGCTTTGGTTCAGGCGGGGAGTTTCTGATTGCAAACTCCAGGTAGGTGCTCAGCTCTATTAGCCATCAACCTAATTTCTTGCGGCCAGTGACCCTGGAGTATTATCCGAGAGAGTGTGGTAAAATTTTTCAACAAAGCCATTTGACTGGGACAGGCCGGCCCTGGCGGCGAGCGCGGAGATGGATCCCTTGGACTGCGCCCACGCCTGAGCAAGGTCTGACGAGCCGAACTTCCCCCTGCGTGGAGACACGGATTGAAGTTTTTCAGTCCAGTTTTCGTCGATGGCGCAGTTCCGCCTCACAGCTTGTCACAGCCGATCTCTTCAGATGACCATCTCCAGACAAACGGCGCTTGGTCAGGTCAGTTGATGTCTAAATCTGCTCGACTTGACCCCCTGATCGATTATTTTCCCCCGGTTCCACCTGTAGGTTCCGGCGGTTGATCTTGGGGCGGAGTCTCTGGAAACCTGGATGCTCAGGCTGCCCTGCTAAGGGATGCGGGCGAGTTGTTTCAGCCGGTGATCGGAGAGACCATGCTTTTTGAACAGCACATTGTGACGATGTATTTTGTGCCGCAACCCAGCGCGGCGATAACAACTCGCCTTCCATCGCCCGGCCAATCATCGGCCTGCTAGGGGGTTCTGTAGACTTCTCGTGAGGTTCGGGAAACAATGGATTCGGACGTCCCGGAAATTTTACTGACCATGGTCCAAGCAATCACTACTTGCACTGGCGTAACAAAATGCGCTACAATTTCACCCGTGGCAGATGGCAAGCCGCCAAAATGCAACGGGTCAGGGGATTCAGGTAATCACCCCGGTCTCGTGGTGGCGTTGGTCACGCCGCTGAAGCGAACGAGTTCTTGAGGCCAGGAAGTACCAGACACAGTCGAACGGAACCGAGAGATGAACCAGGGAGGATCAAGAAATGAAGGAGAGGGGCAAGGGCAAGACGCAGAGCAGCGTGCGGGGAGATAAGGTCAGGCTGGCATTGGAAGAATGTCAGTTCAGATTGGGGTTGTTAGTCAATTATCTGCCGCAAAAAATCTTCGTTAAAGATAAAGATTTAACCTATCTGTTTTGCAACGACAGCTACGCCCGAGACCTGAATATAAAAGCTGAAAATATCGCCGGAATGACGGATTTAGATTTCTATCCCAAGGATCTGGCCGAAAAGTACCGCGCTGACGACAAGAGATTAATTGATACCGCTGGATCAGAACTTCTGCAGGAAAGGTATACCCTGGAAGGACAGGAATTCGTTGTTGAAACTTTTAAAAAGGCGATAACTGATAAAGACGGTAAAACAATCTGCCTTTTGGGAGTATTCAACGACATAACTGAAATAAAACAAGTAGAAATGGAGGCCATTAAAAAGAATAAGGTATTGAATGCAATAAATACTATCTTTAGAGAGAATATCAAATGCGACACCGAAGAGGACCTGGCCCGGACGTGCCTAGTCGCGGCCCAGGAGGTGACCGGCAGCCAGTTCGGTTTCATCGGCGAGCTGAATTCGGCGGGCCGTTTCGACACCATCGCCCTGAGCAATCCAGGTTGGGATGCTTGTCAGGTGGCCAGGGGTGAGGCCACCCTGCTCATAAAGGACATGGAGGTTCGAGGCCTCTGGGGCAGGGTGATCCAGGACGAGCGCTCCCTGATAGTCAACAAACCGAAAACCCATCCCGATCGGGTCGGTTTGCCCGAGGGCCATCCGCCGCTGACCTCCTTCCTGGGCGTCCCTTTGAAGCACGGCGGACGGACCATCGGCATGATCGCCCTGGCCAATAAGCCTGACGGTTACGAAATCGCCGATCAGGAAGCCGTGGAGGCCCTGGTCACGCCCATTGTGGAGGCGATGAGAAGTAAGCTGGCCGACCAGACACTGGCCCGGCAGGCCCAGGAAATTCTGGAGCTTTCCACGCCGGTGGTCCAGGTCTGGGAGGGAGTAGTCGTGGCTCCCCTGATCGGAGTCCTGGACAGCCAGCGCACTTACCGTTTCATGGAGCGTTTCTTGGAGCGGATCGTGGACACCGAGTCGCCGGTGGCCCTGGTGGACATCACCGGCGTGCCCACGGTTGACACGGAGACGGCCCAGCATCTTATCGAGGCCATCACCGCGGCTCGGTTGCTGGGCACGCAGGTGGTCCTGACCGGCGTGAGCCCGGCCATCGCTCAGACGCTTGTCCATCTGGGCGTGGACCTCTCGGACATTGAGACGCGGTCGTCCCTGGTCGGGGGACTCCGGGTCGCCTTGAACATCCTGGGTCTGGAAATTATCAGGAAGGCCGAATCTCCCAGGGAGGAGCGGCGATGATGGCCGAGAGCGTATCCGTCAACAAGATTCGGGACGTTCTGCTGGTCACTGTGCCACCCGAGCCCGAGGATGAGACCATTGCCCTGCTGCAGGGGAAAGTGCTTCAAGCCATGGAGCGCTACGAGGTCAAGGGTCTGGTGATTGATATATCCACGGTGGAGACCCTGGATTCCTATTTCGCCAGGACGATAATCGAGACGGCCCAGATGGTCCGGCTGATGGGCGGCCGGACCATTGTGGCCGGGATGCGTCCTGGTGTGGCCATCACTGCCACCCAACTCGGCTTGACCCTGGGAGAACTCTCAACGGCCCTGAACGTGGATCGAGCCCTGGATTTGCTTGGCCAGGAGACATTCAAGGGGGGCCATTAGAGTATGGCGGAACTTGGTTATGGCAACGGTCATATCGGCATCGCTAACGAAGGCGATATAGTGACTGTGCGCAAGACAGTTCGCGACAAGGCCGGGTTGCTGGGCTTCAACCCCATTGACGTGACGCGCATCGTCACCGCGGCTTCGGAGCTGGCCCGGAACATTGTCCGTTACGCCGGGTCAGGATTGATGAACTGGCGAGTGATTGAGATAGGCGACCGCCTGGGCCTTGAGTTATCCTTTGAGGACCAGGGCCCTGGCATTGAGGACCTTGAACAGGCCCTGGAGCCTGGCTTCACCACGAGCGGCGGCCTGGGCCTGGGCCTGCCCGGCGCCAAGCGCTTGATGGACGAGATGGAGATCAAATCGCAGAAGGGCCGGGGCACCCGGGTGATGATACGGAAATGGTTCAGGCGCGACATTGTCAAACCTTTGCGAGTTGACACGGCCAATAAGGAAAGAGTTCAAAGGTTTCGCAAGGCGGGCTGAAACTTGGACGGCCTCTGAATTCCGACCGGGAGACGCGACGTGGCTTAATGGAGACCAGAAAAAAGATAATCAGTGTCCGCCACCCCAGCGATGGGGCCCTGTCCCGGAGCCAGGCCAAGGCAATGGCTGAGGAAATTGGCTTCGAGGGCCGTCTGAGCGATGAAATTGCTTTGGCCGTGAGCGAACTGGCCTCCAACCTGGTCAGGCACGCTGGCGGAGGGAGCCTGGTACTGACGCCCCTGGCTGAGATGGGGCGAGTCGGCATCCAGATCGAGTCCCTGGACACCGGTCCGGGCTTCGATGATTTCGAGCAGGCCGTGGCCGACGGCTTCTCGACTTCCGGGGGGCCGGGTTACGGTCTGGGGACGGTAAACCGGATCATGGATTTCTTTGAGCTCAGCCACCAGGGCCGGGGCCAAACCCGCCTGGTCGGCAGGCGCTGGCTCCGCAGCCAGGAACGCCAGACCGAGTCGTGCCCTCTGGATATTGGTGCGGCAACGCGGCCGCATCCGCGAATGAAAGTCAATGGCGACGCCTTTATAATTAAAAAATGGGACAAGAGCGCCCTGGCCGGTGTGATTGACGGGTTGGGACACGGCCAGTTCGCCCATAGGGCCGCCCAGCGTGCGCTCCAGTTCGTGGAAAACCATTTTGACCAGCCGTTGGAAGAAATCTTTCGGGGAACAGCCAGGACGTGCCGCTCGACCAGAGGCGTGGTCATGGCCCTGGTCAGGTTCGATTTGGCCTCGTCGAAAATGACTTTTACCAGCGTCGGCAATGTCGGGGCGAGGATACTCGACAGCAGCGAACCCAGACATTTCCTGGTCCGCCGGGGCATTCTCGGCTCGAACGCCCCGTCCCCCATGGTGACCGAGCATCGCTGGACGTCGAATAACATTATGGTGCTATTTTCGGATGGGCTGACGAGCCACTGGCGCTGGGAGGATTTCCCCCGGCTGCGGGTCGAATCCGCCAGCGAGGCGGCGAGGAGGCTGCTCCATACCCTGGCCAAAGACAACGATGACGCGACCGTCGTCGTGATCAAAGGCAAGGATGAACGGGATAAGGGGTGCTAGGGAAGTCCATTGATTTACCAATATAGCTTACTGGGTCGATATGAAAAAAATTGAACTTGAGCAGGAGCTGGCCCGTGCCGAGGAACTCATCGGGACCCTGGAGGAACGGCTTCAAGAGGCCCACGATGAGATAGCCCGGACTAATTCCGATTTACTCCAGCTGACCCTAGAACTGGAAGAGCGGGTTGCCCATCGGACCGCGGAGCTGGTCAAGGCCAATAAGGCTTTGAGAGAGGAAATCGTCCAGCGCTCCCGAACCGAGAAAGCCCTTTCCGAGAGCGAGGTCAAGTTTCGTCAACTGGCGGAGAGCATCGGCGACGTCTTCTTCGCTTTGGACAGCCGCCTACGGTGCGTTTATTGGAATCGAACCTCGGAGCTACTGACAGGAATTTCAACACAAAAGGCGATGGGAAGAAGTATTTGGGGCATTTTCCCAGAGACAAAGGGCACCATAGTTGAAGAGGCTTATCTGAAGGTAATGAAGTCAGGGCAGGCTCAAAATTTCGTCACTCATTTATCCTTGCGTGGCCAGGAGTATGTCTTTGAGATTGGTGCTTACCCTACGGCCAACGGGCTGGCCGTTCTGGCCAGGGACATAACCGAGCGCCAGTGGGCGGAGGAGGCGCTCAGAGAGAGCGAGGAACGATACCGGGACCTGTATGAGAACGCCCCCAACGCTTACTTCTCGGTGAGTGCCACCGACGGCTCGATCATCAGAGTCAACCAGGAGGCGGCCAGGATGACGGGTTATGACAGGTCCAGCCTCCTGGGCATGAAGGTATTCGATCTTTACGCGGACACGGCCAGTGGATTTGGAAAAGCAATAGATGTATTCAGCCGCTTTACGGCCGGAGAAGCAATCCGGGGCATCGAACTGGAGATGAAGAAGCGGGACGGCTCTTTTTTCTGGGCGAGTCATTTTGTTGAGCCCTTGCGGGATGGAAAGGGCAACATTGTGGCCAGCCGCTCCGTGGCGGTGGACATCTCCGAGAGGAAGAATCTCGAGATGCTGCTTCGCCAGGCCCAGAAGATGGAGGCCATTGGCACCCTGGCCGGGGGCATAGCCCACGACTTCAACAACATCCTCACCCCGATCCTGGGTTTCAGCCAGCTGGCCATGGATGACCTGCCCCAGGAGCATCCGGGCCGCACTAAATTGGGCCACGTGGTCAAGGCCGCCCAGAGGGCCAAAGAGCTGGTTCATCAGATTCTGGCCTTCAGCCGGCAGCGCTCCCAGGAGTTCAGGCCAGTCTTTCTGGCCCCGGTCATCAAGGAGCCCCTGAAGTTATTGCGGGCGAGCATTCCCACGACCATTGAGATCAGGCAGAACATCCAGTCGCCCGACGGCCAGGTCACTGGCGACGCGACGCAGATTCATCAGGTGGTGATGAATCTCTGCACCAACGCGGCTCACGCCATGCATGAGAAGGGCGGGACACTGTGCGTTTCCCTGACCGAAGTCGAGTTAGGGCCTGACCGGGCGGCCCGGGATCTGGATCTGAAGCCTGGTCCTTACCTGAAGCTGACGGTCAGCGACACCGGGCAGGGGATGAAGCCAGAAACGATGAAGAGGATTTTCGAGCCCTATTTCACGACCAAGGCGACGGGGGAAGGAACGGGCATGGGGCTGGCCGTGGTCCACGGTATTGTGGCCAGCCACGGCGGCGTGATAACGGTTGAAAGCGAGGTGGACCGGGGGAGCACTTTCGACGTCTACCTGCCCCGGCTTGCCGCCAAGGTGGAAGAAGAGGTTCAGGAGGCCACACCACTTCCCGGGCACAAAGAAAGAATACTTTTTGTCGACGACGAGGAGTTGGTGGCTGAGTTGGGCCGGGAGATGCTCCAGCGCCTGGAGTATCAGGTCACGGTTCTGACCGAAAGTCTGGCGGCCCTGGAGGCCTTCAGGGCCGATCCTGAAGGTTTTGATCTGGTTCTCACGGATCAGTCGATGCCGCATCTGAACGGTTTTAGTCTGGCCAGGGAGATACTCAAGATTCGTTCCGACATACCAGTGATCATGTACACGGGGCTGATTGAAGAGACCGTCGAGGAGAAGGCCAAGGCCGCCGGAATAAGGGCGGTTCTGGCCAAGCCCCCTGATCAGAACCAGTTGGCCGAGATCCTCAGAGGACAACTGAGAAAAAGAGATTGAGGCTCCTGCCTCAGGCTCACCCCGGCCTTGATCCCCTCGCCGGGATAAGCTCTAGAAGGGCGAGATGGCGAATATACTGATCGTCGACGATGAGCACGAAATCCGCATTCTTTTGAGGGAATTACTTTCAGCTCAGGGTTTTTCCTGCGTTCTGGTCTCGAACACGGCCGAGGCCCGCCAGGCTCTCGCCCAGCAGTCCTTTGAGCTGGTCCTCCTGGACGTCAATATGCCCGGGGAAACCGGGCTCGAGTTCCTGCGAAACGTTCGCCAAGAGGTCCCGGACACGGCCTTCATAATGGTCAGCGCCATCAGTGAGCCGGGGGTGGCCAAGCTGGCCCTGGACCTCGGCGCCTACGGTTACGTGGCCAAGCCGTTCGACCCCAACGAGATACTGATCAACGTGGCCAGCGTCCTGCGCCGCCGCGAGCTGGAAATAGAGAAGCGCGCCCATCTGAGCGAACTGGAGCGTCTTGTCGCCGAAAGAACGGCCTCTCTGAGCGAGAGCGAGAAGCGTTTTCGCACCCTGGTCGAGGGGATGAGCGAAGGCCTGGCCGTAGCTGATGAAAGAGGACTTCTGACCTACGTCAATGACTCCTTTTGTCAGATGCTCCAGATTTCATCGGAGGACCTGCTCGGCCGGCCGTTGTCCGATTTTCTGGCTGATGAGGATCGAGATGAGTGGAAGAGTCGATTCCAAGACCACATGAAGGGGGGCGAGGAGAAGTACGAAATCGCCTGGCAGAGGGCTGATGGGCGGAAGGTTTTTTCGATCATGTCCCCCAAGTCTCTTTTCGACGAGGAGGGCACCTTCAAGGGAAGTTTTGGGGTCATAAATGATATTACCGAAAGGAAGCTGGCCGCCGACGCCCTGGCCCGGTCCGAGGAGCGGTATCGCGGGCTGACCGAGGCCGCGCCCAATGCCATTCTGGTTCACCGCGACTTCAAGATCGTGTACGCCAACCCGGCCGCGGTCAAGCTGCTCCGGGCTTCCGGCCCGGACCAGCTGATCGGGCTCTCTTATCTGGACCTGGTTCATCCCGAGGATCGGGCCGAGTCGGAGGAGCGCGCCCGCAAGCTTTACAAGGGTCAAACATTGGTCCCTCTGAGGCAGCACCGCCTGGTCGCCCTGGACGGCCAAGTGATCGAGGTCGAGTCCACCGGAACGGCCTTCAGGAAGGTGGAGCGGCCCCTGGTCCAGGTAATCCTTCAGGATGTTACCGAGCGCAAGCGGGCCGAGGAGGCGTTAAAGGAATCGGAACGGCGCTATCGAGAGCTGTTCAACAGCATCAGCGACTTCATTTCCACCCACGACGCCGAAGGGCGGCTGACTTCGGTCAACATGGCCGCGGTCAAGGCCCTGGGCTTCGCGCCAGAGGAGTTGATCGGCCAGCGGCTGACCGATTTGATGCCGCCCGAACACGGCCAGTCTTTCCATGACGACTACATGGCCGAGATCAAGGCCCGGGGCCGCGCCGAGGGGGTCTTCCAGCTCCTGGGCAAGGATGGCCAGTCCCACTACCTCGAGTACCGGAGCTCCCTCATCCAAGGAAATGGCCCCAATCTCCTGGTCAGCAGCGTGGCCCGAGACATCACCGAGCGCAGGCTGGCCGAAGAGGCGCTGAAGAAGAGCGAAGCCCGCTTCCGGATGCTGGTGGAGACCATGGATCAGGGGCTGATCCAGACCGACGAGAACCACATTACTAACTACGTGAACGCCCGGTTCTGCCAGATGCTCGGCCGGACGGCCGAGGAAGTGCTGGGCCGGCCCAGCGACAGTTTCGTCGACGAGGCCAACCGCCGGGTCATGATGGACCAGCGGGCCAAGCGCGGGCAAAGCGAGCGGGGCCCTTACGAACTGGCCTACCTGAGGGCGGACGGAACCAACGTGCCGACCATCGTCTCGCCCACGCCGCTGTTTGATGAGCAGGGTCATTTCCGAGGCTCCTTCGCCGTGATCACGGACATCACCGAACGCAAGAAAACCGAAGAGGCCGTCCTCCGGGCCAAGGAGGAGTGGGAGCGGACCTTTGACTCAGCACCCGATTTGATCGCCATCCTGGAAAAGGATCACCGCATTGTCCGTCTCAACAAAGCCATGGCGGCCAGGCTGGGCCTGAGCCCTCGGGAAGCCATTGGCAAATCCTGTTTTAAGCTGTTCCACGGGACGGATGAGCCGCCCGAATTCTGCCCGAACAGAAAAACCTTGCTCGATGGGGGGGTTCATTCGGTGGAAATTTCGGAGAAGCACCTCGGCGGAGATTTCATTGTCACGACTTCTCCCCTGCGCCTGCCCGACGGAACATTAGTCGGCTCGGTTCACATGGTCCGGGATATCACCGAGCACAAGGTCATGGAAATGCGCTTGTTTCAGGCTCAGAAGCTGGAGGCGATCGGGCAGTTGGCCGCGGGCATTGCCCACGAGATCAACACGCCCACGCAGTACATACACGCCAACATCGAGTTTCTGGAGGAGACCTTTGGGAAGCTCAGCGAGGCGACGCGGCAGTTGCCGGAGCTGGTTCAGGCGATCAAATCAGGGGCGCCGCTTGAGGCGATAATTCAAGATTCGGAAAGGGCCCTGGAGGAAGCCGGATTGGATTACGTGACCGAGGAAGTGACTGACGCGATCCGGGGTTCGCTTGACGGCGTGGGTCGGATCT
>Ga0209164_1000321_pt1 | contig 129136 bp, 107 predicted proteins | sample MTBNYHSulfiMetaG_FD_187458 | JGI IMG/M metagenome (GOLD analysis project Ga0209164, IMG submission 187458) | Enrichment culture microbial communities from rom New York Harbor, USA that are MTBE-degrading - MTBE-NYH (New York Harbor Sulfidogenic)... | ecosystem: Environmental > Aquatic > Marine... | reverse complement strand
GTTGAGGTCAGCAAGGCCGCCTTCCCCGATCCCGCCGCTGTGAATACGTGTATCATCGCGACCGGTCGCAACTTCCCCGACGCGCTCGGTGGATCAGCGCTCGCGGGTGTCGCCGGCGCGCCGATCCTGCTCACGCAACCGACCGAGCTGCCGAAGGTCACCGAGGACGAGCTGCAACGACTCGGCCCGACCACGATCTACATCCTGGGCGGTAGCGGAGCGGTGGGTGCCGAAGTCCAGCTGGCGATCCAGGCGGCGGTGCCCGGCGCGACGATCACGCGCCTCGAAGGGTCCGACCGGTACGGGACGGCGCGGGCTGTTGCCCAGCGGGTCACCTGGTACTCAGGGCTGTTCCCGAACTACGGCGGCATCGTGGCAACTGGTGCGAACTTCCCGGATGCTCTGGCGGCGTCGCCGATCGCGGCAGCCCAAGGGATGCCGATCTACCTTGCGGAGTCGTCAGGCATCTCACCCGTCACGGTGAACCAGATGAAGACCGACGGCGTGCAGAAGGTCTACGTGGTCGGCGGTTCGGACGTCGTGAGTGATGAGACATACGCGGCGCTCACCTCCGAGTTCGGCGTCGCCAACGTGACCCGCATCTCTGGTCCCGACCGCTACGCGACGGCCCGCGAGATCGGCAAGTGGGCGGTAGCGGACCTGCCGTTCATGGAATGGGAGGGCGTCACGATGGCCACCGGACGCAACTTCCCCGACGCCCTCACGGGCGGTGTGCTCTCCGCGCGCAGGGGCACGGTGCTGCTGCTCACACACCCTGACGCGCTGACGCCGACAACCGAGGACGTCCTGACCCAGTACGTGGACAAGACGTACCGGCTGACCTTCTTCGGCGGCGCCGGGGCGATATCGGACGATGTGATCGCCGCGTCGAAGGACGCCGTCGAGTAACGCCTCAAGTCATAGAGCGCACAAAGCTGAGGCCTCACCCATGCGGTGGGGCCTCAGTATTGCGGGCCGCCCGCCCCTGGCTCGCTCGCTCCACCCGAGCTTGCGACCAGCAACCGGTCGTCAGCACCGAGCACCGCGTAGAACTCGAGCAGCGGGCTGCCGGTCGCCTGCAGCGCACGTTGCAGGCGGTAGAACTGCATGTCCTCGGCATCGACATCGTCCGGCGTCATGGTGGTGCGGACAACAAGCAGTGCCTCGGTCATGCCCTCCGGGATCTCGAAAGCGTAGCCCGTGATCGAGTCGTACCAGGTCTCGTCGTCGCCGAGCGTCTCGCCCCCGCCAGGGCCGTAGACAGTCTCCATCCACGCACTGAACTCCTCGACGGTTTGCGGCGCAGCGGGCAAGTCGAACTGTTCGCTCATGGGGGTGCCGCCCGACGATGCTGCCGAAAGCTGCACCAGTGTGCGGCGCTCGCCGACCTGGCTCCAGGCGCGTGCGTCGACGTTGTGCGCGAACTGAGGTTCGAGGTCGACGATGCGCGAGGCGATCTCGTTGCGCGCCTCGTCGGCCTCCTCAGAGTTGCTGTCGTAGTCGGTGATCACGACAACGGTGGGTGCGCCGAGCACCGTGATCTCGCGCCACTCGGTCACGTGCTCCCACCACGGCTCCGAGCCGTACGCTTCCTCGGCAGCTTGCCGAAGAGCGTCGAGGTCGGCAGGAGAGTCGGCGGAGGGCGGCGCGTTGTTGCCGGTTTCGGTGCCGCCGGAGGGCGAGTCGGCTCCACCGCCACACGCCGTTGCGAGCAGCGACATCGCGATCGTTAGAGCTGCCACACCAAGAAGCGACCTGCCGCGCATCTCGAACCCCTCTCGCATCTGGGCCCGCCTAGCTGCTTCGGTGCGGGCATCCTCGGCCGGCATGTTTCGATGTGCTCCACGCGGGGATGCACTCCCATAAGGGGTCGTCGTCATCAGGATTATCGCATGTCGTCCGCAGTACCCACACGCGTCGCGCTGATCGAGGCCGGTTCGCCCGGTCTCAACATCTACTCGCATGTAGCCATGGGCCGAGGAGTCCCGCTCCTGGCCACCGTCGTTCGGAACGCGGGCTACGACGTGCGAGCGTTCGTGGAAGACGTGAGCGGAGCGGGCACGGTCGACTGGGAGTGGGTACGGACCGCCAGCGTGGTGGGCTTCTCTGCGATCACATGCACCTTGCCCAGGACCGTCGAGCTGATCGAGCGCACTCGGGCCGAGAATCCCACAGCCGTGACAGTGCTCGGTGGGCCCGAGCCCACGTGCGCCGTCGACCGCGCGCTGTCCGCGGGGCCCGACTTTGTGCTGCGCGGCGAGTCCGAGCTCACGTTCCCGCAGCTCCTGGGCATCCTCACGGGTCGCGACGTGGGTCAGCTGCGCGACGTGCCGGGTCTTGTTTGGCGCCGAGGAGGCGAGACCCTGGAGGGGCCGCCCCCTGAACAGCTCACGCGCGCCGATCTCGACGCGCTGCCGCTGGTGGACCGGTCGCTCGTGCACGAGGCGCAGCGCAACACTGTCGCCGCGGTATGGCGTACGCGTGGCTGCCCCGACCGCTGCGATTTTTGCGAGGTCGTGCAAATCTGGCCGCGCTGCGTGCGACGCAGCGACGACCGTACGGTCGAGGAGCTGATCGAAGCCCAGGAGGCCGGATACCAGACCGCGTTTCTTGTGGATGACAACGCTGCTGCCAACAAGCCGGCGTTCAAGGAGTTCCTGAACTCCGCGATCGAGCGTGGATACGCGCGAACGCTCGTAGCGCAGCTGCGAGCCGATTCGGTCTTGCGCTCCGACGGACGGATCGACCGTGAGCTTCTTCGGCTGCTCAAGAAGGCAGCTTCGGTCACGGTCGTGTGCGTGGGCGTGGAGTCGGCCGACGACGCCGACCTCGAGCAGCTCAACAAGCGCATCGACTCGAAGCGCATGGCCCGGGCGCTCAAGGCAATGCGACGTGCGGGCCTGCTCGTGCACGGCATGTTCATCGCTCTCAAGGGCGATACGCGTGAGGTCATCCACCGCAACGGGCAGTACGCTCGCAAGTACGTGACGTCGCTGCAGTACCTGTTCGAAACGCCGCTGCCCGGCACGAAGCGCACGCGCGCTCACGAGCGTGAAGGCGCCCTGCTGTTCCCGTCTGCCGGGGACCTCGCTCTCTACGACGGCATGCACGTGGTGCTCGAGCCCGAGCGTATGTTCCCGTGGGAGATGCAGGAACTAGTGATCCGCGAGTACAGGCGGTTCTACTCGGTGCGACGTATCGTCCGCTGCGCACTCGCCGGAGCGTTCGTGAGGTTCCGGCGCTTGGGTGAGGCGCAGCGCGACTGGGTCCGCCAGCAGCGGACTTGGCGCCGCCGCCTGTGGTGGCGCTTGCGGCTCCACATCGAGTACAAGTTTGCACCCGTCAGCTTCCTGGCGATCGGGCGGCAGCGGATGCGCGCCATTCTGCACGACCCAGCCTACGCGTCGTACGTCGAGCGGCTGCGGGCACTCGAGAAGGCCGCCGAGGGGCCGCGGGGCGCAGCCCAGTCGCGCTAGTCCGGCGTCGGGCGCGCCTACTTGTCGCCCAGACTTCTCACGCGCCCGGCCCCCGACACGTCCTGCTGGACCCGCGGGTTGCCGTAGTAGGCGATGTTGCCCGCACCGGACAGCGCCAGGTCGAGTTCCCTCTCCACCCACACAGTGGCGCTGCCTGCGCCTGAGACCTCGATCTCAGCGGAAAGGCTTCGCAGGTCCTCGGCCTTGTAGCTGCCTGCCCCGGACAGTCGGACCGCCTGCTCCTCGGCTTCGCCGTCGACCTCGAACGAACCGGCGCCCGACAGCTGGCAGTCGAGCCGCTCCACGGACAGGTCGGCCACCTTCACGTCTCCGGCACCGCTGATATCGATCTCCAGCTCGCCACCCTCGAAGTCCTCCATGCGCACGGACCCAGCGCCGGACAGCTCGATACGCTTCAAGTCTCGCACAGTCAGGTAGATGGTCACGTCGTGGTCCGGCCGCAGCCACTCCAGCGCCCAGAACGACGGGTTGTACTCGACGCGCAGAACAGATCCGTCCATGCGCGTGTCGAGGTCGGCGACGACGTTCTCCGGGCCCTCCACCTCCAGCGACTCGGTCGACCCCTGCTCGATCTCGAGTCTGCCGATGCCTGACATGGAGACTTCGTCCACATCGCTCACATCGCGTATCTCCGTGGTCGTCGGCCCGCTCGCGCAGCCGGTGACCAGGGTGGCGAATATCGCAGCGCTAAGCAGTAGCGTGATCCTCCTCATTGTCGTTCCCCTCGATCGGACGGCTTCGATGTGCGGCGACTCGCCGCGGCGAAACGTTCCTCAACTACGTACCCCGACTCAGCCATGTACCTGTCTGAATGTCCGACACCCCAGCACGACGACCTTTGCAGGACACCGTCCCGCTCTCATCCGGGTATGCCGTTCATCGCCTAGAAAGTGCCGTCCGTCACGAAACGACGTGCGTAGTGCGCAATATCACGCAGTGGCGACCGCGAGGCGGCCGAATCATGGCGCAACCGGCGGTTAGCCACGGCGAGGAACAAGGTTTGGTCCAACCGCCAGAATGACGTGGCCTCGCGGCTGCCTCGCAGCATCCACAGCATGCTTGCAAGGCGAAGAAGCGGAACCGATCACTGTCGTAGCACACAAGGCAGCACTCGGCAGTCGCAGCCACGCCGGTTGTCCCCAGGGGAGCGGGGCAGGCGCGAACGCCTGTCCCGCTCGCTCGGTTCGGAGCCCTTTTGTGAGCCGCAGGAGTCGTCTTCGGTGCTCTCTCAAGGCCCGCACTGCCTCTTCGGCAGGCGATTTGCTACAATTGCACCAGGTAATCACCCAAGACTCGGTTGTCCTGTACTGCCATGGCGGCAGACGCGAAGGATCAGCTGCGTCTGCCAACCATGAGTGCGTCACAGGGGCGCACGGTACAGGAGACACATGTCGTTCCAATCCCTGGCCCTTCGGCCGCGGCTGCTCGATGCCGTCGTCGAAATGGGCTACACGGCCCCCACGCCCATACAGCGTGAGGCCATCCCGCACGTGCTTGAAGGCAGAGACGTGGTCGGCTGCGCCCAGACGGGCACCGGCAAGACCGCTGCGTTCGTGCTGCCGGCGCTGCACCGCATCAAGCCTGACGGCACGCTTCGCGCCCTCGTGATCACGCCGACGCGAGAGCTTGCCCAGCAGATCGGCGAAGTCGGCCGAGAGGTTGCGCGATTCTCGCGCCACCACATTGCCGAGATATATGGCGGCGTCGGCTACGAGCCGCAACTCAAGAAGCTCCGCAGGGGCGTAGACATGGTCGTCGCCACGCCGGGTCGTCTGCTCGACATTCATCAGCGCGGCGAGATCGATTTCTCCAAGGTCGAGATCCTCGTGCTCGACGAGGCCGACCGGATGCTCGATATGGGGTTCTGGCCCGACGTGCGTCGGATCATCCGTCTGCTGCCGGAAGCCCGTCAGAACCTGCTGTTCTCGGCCACGATGTCCAGCGGCGTGCTCAACGTGGTCCGCTCCACGCTCCACGAGCCCGTGAGCATCGAAACCTCGCCGACCGCGACGCCGGTCGACGCGGTCGAGCAAGCGGTATATCCAGTCAGCTCGAGGCAGAAGTCTGAACTGCTGATCTCCTTGCTCGAGGAGCGCCACATGGACCGCGTCTTGGTCTTCACGCGCACCAAGCATCGTGCGGACCGCGTGCACAAGGTGTTGTCGAAGGCCGGTATCTCTGCCGCTTCGATCCACGGCGGTCGTACGCAGTCCCAGCGCCAGAAGGCCCTAGACGACTTCAAGGCCGGCAAGACGCGCGTGCTGGTGGCCACCGATGTCGTTGCGCGGGGTATCGACGTCGACGAGATCAGTCACGTGGTGAACTTCGACCTGCCACACACCCCTGAGGACTACGTCCATCGCATCGGCCGTACGGCCCGCGCCGGGGCCACGGGCAGCGCGATCAGCTTCCTTGCTGCCGAGGAGACTACGCAGCTCCACGAGATCGAGCGCAAGCTGGGCCAGCGTATCGAGATCCGTGACCACGATGGGTTCGCATACGCTACGGACCGTATCGTGCCCATGGCGGAGCGCAAGGTCACTGGTGGTCCTCGACTGGCGTACTCGGGCGGCGTGATGCGCCGTGGCAATCGTGGGCGCGGGAGCGCTCGCAGGCGACGCTAGCAGCTTGCGGTTGTTCGGCGAACGGTGGGGACATCCACCTCGCCGGGGGATATCCTCGTTGTGCCGCTCACTCCCGGGGAGGGGAGTGCGCTTCGGGGCCGACGAGGGGGTGCGTTATGCGCTGCTGGGCGAGCGTTCTGCGTCGCAAGGTGTGCAGTATCACGTGTCTGGTGGTCCTGCTCTCGAGTCTGGTCGTCGTCCCACACGCGGGAGCAGCGCCGTTGCCCGCGACCATCACCGGTACTGTGACCAACGGCAGCGTTCCGCTGGCGAACATCTTCTGCCGCGCGTACCTGCGCGACCCGTACACGGGCGGCTGGTCCGAGGCGGGCTACGCGTTCACGAATTCGAGCGGCGTCTACACGATCAGCGATCAGATCGCCGGCGACTACCGCGTGATGTTCGAGGACGCCACCAAGACGTATTGCACGGAGTACTTCATGGACGCGTTCGAGTTCTCCGAGGCCACGACGGTGATTCTAGGCGAGGGCGCGACGGCGTCCGGCGTCGACGCCACCCTGCAAACGGGCGGCGCGATCTACGGCACCGTGCGCAACAGCGGAGGCAGCGGCATCTCGGGTGCCGAGGCAGTCGCATATCGCCGGACCGCGACGGGCTCTTGGAGCGTGTACAGTTGGTACAGCACATCGCCGGCCGGAGGTTACTCGCTCACCGGATTGGCGCCCGGCGACTACCGCATCTGGTTCAACGACAACAACAACATGATCTACCTGCCCGAGTGGTACAACGACGTGCTGCTGGCGAGCGAGGCGACCACTCTTGCCGTGACGCAGGGCTCCGCGACGTACGGCATCGATGCCACGCTGGTTCAGGGCAGCTCAATCGAGGGCACGGTCACGAGCAGCGGTGGGGCGGGCATCGGCACCGTGCATGTCGAGGCGAAGTACTGGGACCCGCTCATCTCCGACTGGGTCGTGGCCGGCTCGGACCAGACCGACCCGAGCGGCTTCTATCGCGTGACCGGAATCCGGCCAGGTACCTACCACGTCCGCTTCATCGACCAAAGCGGCGTGTACGTCGAGGAGTGGTACGACGACGAGCGCTTAGAGAGTGAGGCGACGAGCATCACGGTGGCCGAGGGCGTGCCGACAACCGGCGTCAGCGCGGTCATGGCCGAGGCCGGGCACATCACAGGACGGGTGACGAGTGACGGCTCGACCGGGATAGGCGGCATCGTCATCGACGTGTACCAGGTCGTGGGACCGGCCTACCGGATCTACGGCGGGAGTGTGGGCACGCTGCCAGATGGCACATTCGACGTTGGCGGCTTGGTGAACGGCTCGTACTACCTGCGATTCTCCGACGAGACCGGCACCTACGTCGACGAGTACTGGAACGACGTGGGCAGCATGGCGCAGGCGACAGCGATCCCAGTGAGCGAGGGCGCGACGACTTCCGGCATCGAGGTGGTCATGGAGCCTTTGGTCGGTGATGCGTACGAGGACGACGACGTCGTGGTCGACGCGACCCCGACGTCGGTGGATGCTGCCGGCCAGGACCATACGCTTCACGAAGACGGAGACCACGACTGGCTTGCGTTCCGCGCGCGCGGCGGACACGAATACCTGATCGAGACCTACGAGACGTGGGCGAACTGCGACACCTATCTTGATGTGTACGCAGCCGACGGGACCACGCTGCTGGCGAGCAACGCCGAGACGGGAGTGGGCCAGTTCGCGGGACTCACGTACACGCCGTCGACCGACGGCACGTACACGGTGGACGTGCACGGCCAGTACGTGTACACACTGGGCTGCTACGGCGTGCGCATTCAGGACCTGACCGACGTGACCGCGCCGGTCACGAGCACCTCAGACGACGGATCGTGGCATGACGGTGCTGTGGATGTCTCGATCGCGGCGACGGACGGGCCGGACGGAGCCGGCGTGTCGGCGATCTACGCGCGCACCGACGACACGCCACCTTCGGTGATCGCGGGTGACTTGTACGACGGTTTGCCGATTACCTTTGCCGACGAGGGCATCTCACCGCTACGCTACCTGTCGCGCGATCTTGCGGGCAACGTCGAGTTCGCTCATGCCGACGAGATTCGCATCGACCTCACCGATCCTCAGACCGCGGGCGTGGCCGATTCCGAATGGGGCACCGACCCCGTTCCGGTCACCCTGTCTGCCGAAGACCCCGTGAGCGGATCCGGTGACGCCACGCCTTCGGCTTCCGGCGTCGGTGCTGTCTACTACCGGGTCGGTGGTGGCTCTACGCAGCAGTATGCAGGCGCGTTCTTGGTCTCCCTGGAAGGGGAGACGACCGTCGAGTACTGGTCGGTCGACCGGGCGGGCAACGAGGAGGATCACGCAACGGCTCTGACCCGGCGGGACACGACGCCCCCGGTGCTGTCGGACGACCACACCGCCACGTACGGCGGTACCGCTCGTATCACGCTGTCCGCCGTCGACGCGGGTTGCGGGTGCGCAGCGGTCGACTGGTCGCTCGATGGCGTGCCCGGACAGAACGCGGGCTCCTCGGCGGTTGTTGAGTGCGACGTGTTGGGCGAGCACACGCTCACGTACTTCGCCTCCGACATGCTGGGCAACACGAGCCAACCTGCGACCATCGAGTTCGACGTCCAGCGCGAAGGTCAGGCCGAGTATGTCGCGGTCGCGGGTGAGACGCGCTACACCACGGCGATCGAAGCGTCGCAGCGGGCATTCCCGGATGGCGCGGAGTGTGTGGTGATTGCGACGGGGCGCAACTGGCCCGACGCACTGGGTGGATCGCCGCTAGCGGGTATCGCGGGAGGTCCGCTGCTGCTGACCGATACCGCCCAGCTTCCGGCTGCCGTGCGCGACGAGATCGGCCGCCTGAAGCCGAAGAGCGCATACGTGCTCGGCGGGACGGGAGCGGTGTCCTCGGCAGTCGAGCAGGAGATCAGGACGCTTCTCGGCGGGGGCGCCGTGACGCGGCTGGCCGGCGAGAACCGCTACGGCACCGCAATGGCGATCGCCGACGAGGTGATCCGCCTCAACGGCGACGCATACGACGGGACGTGTTTCGTAGCGACCGGACTGAACTACCCGGATGCGCTTGCGGCAAGTCCCGTTGCGGCAGCCAGGTGGTGGCCGATCGTGCTCGAGCCGGCGGCCGGTCAGATGTACTGGCCCACCGGCGCGACCGACGCGGTCGTGCTCGGGGGCACCGGTGCGGTCTCGAGCTCGGTGGAGAACAGCCTCGCGAGCTTGCTCGGCGGAGCCGGCGTGACGCGGATCGGAGGGGTGAACCGTTACGATACAGCCGCGCGAGTCGCCGAGTTCGGCGCAGCGTCGGGCATGACGTGGGACGGAGTGGGCATCGCCACGGGCGGAGCGTTTCCCGATGCGTTGTCTGGTGGCGCCATGCAAGGCGCTCTCGGGTCGGTGATGTTGTTGACGCCCGGCACCCGTCTGGACGCATATGCCAGCGCCGTACTGTCGGCGCATGCCTCCCATATCGGCACGGTGTACTTCATCGGAGGAACGGGAGCTGTGTCGCAAGCTGTGCGCGACGAGGTGGCCACAGTTCTCGGGCGCTAGGCTGCTCGGCGCGCTACTGTGACGTGGGACACAAGTGCCGGCGCATTCGTGCCGATAAAGCCTTCATAGCACGATGCGTTTTGGCTCGTGCTGACAGGGGTGCCCGGCCTCTCCGTACGGGAGGCGGTCGCGGCCTAGCCGATCGGGAGTGCGCATGGCCGACTACACGCCACAGGTCGATGCACAGATCGCGAACCTGCTCCGCACTCGCGGATCGGTCTCTCCGGACATGATTTCGGGCATCGCCGAGGACGAAGCGCGCGCCTTCCTGCGTCACTACGTGACAGTCAATCCCGACGAAGACGTGTTCGTGGACGGTGATGTGCTCCTGCCGAGCAAGGCGGGACTCGGCGGGGGTCAGGGTGCCCAGCCGCTTGGAGGCGGCGGGTATCCCGGTGTGCCGCCCACCGGCTACACAGCGCCTCCGCCTGCCGGCTACACGGCTCCACCGCCCAGCGGCTTCGGCGGCACGCCGCCGTACGGTACGGCGACGCCGCTTTCACCTGGAACGCCCTACGCGCCCCCCGCGCGCGGAAAGGCTCCGGGATGGCTGTGGGTCCTGCCGGTGGTCTTCGGCATCATGGGTGGTGTGTTGGCATGGGCGCTCGCCAAGGACAAGGACCCCAAAGCCGCGCGGGGCATGTTGGTCCTGGGTTTCGCGCTTGTAGGGATCAGCGTGCTCGCCGGCTTGGGCCTGGGGCTCTTGGACCTGTCGGCTTCGACGCCGACCGATACCGCTTGGCCCGCGACGGGGTCGGTGACGTTCTACTACTTCGGCACGCCCAGTTGACCCAGCTGCGTCCAGATGGTGCCCGTGGTCGACGGGCTGCAGCAGACCTACAGCGACCGGATCCAGTTCGTCGTCTACAAGGACGCGAACGCTTCGGCAGAGGTTTCGGACTTCGCCATGGAGCAGGGTGTCCAGTACGTTCCGACTATGATGCTTGTGAGCGCTGACGGCGTGGAGCTCGATCGCTGGGTGGGGGCGGTTGCAGAACGTGAGCTCCGAGGTGCTTTCGATCAGCAGCGGTAGCCCGCTTACCGACGTTTTCGTCGTCGATGACGATCAGCGCGCAATGCCGCGTCGCCAGTCAGCCAGCCGCTCCTGCGTAACGCCGAGGCGGTAGCCCGCGATCACCCGTGCGTTAGTGAGCGTCGTGCGCGTCAGCCCATGCTCGCGCCAGGCCCGCGTGGACGTGCTCACGCGACACGGAGCGGTGCCGATGCGCCCCAACCGACGCATCCGGAGCGCGAACTCGTAATCCTCCATCGTCGGCATGACGGGGAACCCGCCGACGTCGACGAAGTCGGCCGTCCGACAGAACTGTGCCTGATCGCCGTAAGGCAGGCCGAACAGGATGTGTCGCCAGTCGCCGCCTGCCCTGATGACCGCTCCGGTCGCATCGTCGGGCTCGCGCGTGCCGTAGCGGAACGAGCCGAGCGCGACCCGCGAATCGTCCAGGACGGCTCGCACCTGGTCGGCCGCCTCGGCAGGCAGACGAGTGTCGGCGTGGAGGAAGAGCAGTACGTCACCTGTGGCCGCGGCGGCTCCCGCGTTGAGCTGGCGTGCCCTGCCGCGCTCGGAGCGCACCACGCGGGCGCCGGCCTGCTTTGCGGCCCGGGCGGTGTCGGGCGACTCGCTCGCGTCGGCCACGACGATCTCGAGCACGCCGGCGGACTGCGCGCTTCGTACCGCGTCGCCCACCTCCGCCGCTTCGTCTAGAGTGGGGATGACGACGGAGGTCCGCGGTGCGGTGCGAGTGCGCTCCAGCCGGTCGCGAACCCGCTGCCAGACCGCCACATCCTCGGCCCGGTCGACATCGCGAAGCGGCGTGCCCAGCGCGACTGAGAGCCCAAACGCGCGGGCGGCATCCACGCTGCGCTCGAGTACGCCGCCGGTGCCCCACGGGATCTGCGGCCCGAACAGGCAGGCGAGCGCGCGGTGCATCACGTCGGCACGCATCCCCACCAGGTAGTAGCCGCCGTCCTCGGCGGGACCGAACACGACCTCGGCCTTGGCGAGTGCATCGAGCGTCTCGCGGACCTCTCGACCGCCCAGTTCGGGACAGTCGGTCCCGACTGCAAGCACCGCCGGGGCGTCGGAATCGAACGCCTCCCTGATGGCGCGGGCGAGTCGCTCGCCCAGGTCGGCACCTCGCTGTGCGCGGATGGTCATGCCGTGTCCGAGCCACGCACGCGCTGCATGCACAGCCCCCTCGATGCGGACCTCGAGGTCCACCTCGCCCGAGGCCGCCACCGCTCGCATCCGGCGCACACAGTGGGCGCCCATGTCGCGATACAGTTCGGCAGCCCGATCATCGCCGATCTCCTCGGCAAGGCGTGTCTTGACCGTGCCGGGCTCGGGGACACGGGCCATGGCGATCAAGCGAGGAGGCGTGTGGCCCGACCGGGTCACAGGAGCGTTCCGTTTCAACCCGAGCCTGCCGACGCGGTGCACGAGTAGCAGTGTTCGGCGAAGCGGAGCGGGCGTGAGGCGAGCGCGTCCGCGTCGAACTCCCTGATGTGTTGCGGCACGCCGCCGGCTGTGGATAGGCCCGCTCCCAAGTTGAAGTCGCAGTCGGCCAGCCGGCCGTCCCAACCGACCTCGAGTGTCGTGCGGCACGAAAGGCGGGCGAGTGTGATGGGATTGAAGGCATCCCGCAGCGTGTCGAGGTATGCGTCAAGGGCGCCCGCACGCTCAAGCCGGTCTCGGAACCTGCCCACAGGGGTGTTCGTAATGAGTACGACCTCGTCGAACGGGATGCCGAGCTGGCCGGTGAGTGCCTCGCGGAACTCTGCGCGCACCTCTTCGGCAGATCGCGGGAGCGACTCGTCGGTCGGGTTGACGGCGATGTCCAGGCGCAACTCGCCATGCCCATATCCTGCCGAGGAGAGCAACCGCAGCGCGGCGATGCTGGCCGTGTAGGAGCCCGGACGTTGAGACTCGACGCTGGATTCAGACAGGGCGGGAAGCGACGCAAGCAGCCGGACGCCACGCTGCGCGAAGAACCTGACGAGCGAGTCTGCCGGCGGTTCGAGCAGCACGGTGAGGTTGGTGCGGACTTGCACCGGGATTCGGGCATCTGTCAGGGCCACGACGAACGCGCGCAGGCGCGGGTGAAGCTCGGGGGCCCCGCCTGTGATGTCAACGAGCGCGGGGCGTATCTCCGATACGATCCGCACGACCGCGTCCATCGTGTCGGCATCCATGATCTCCGTGCGATCGGGCGAGCAGGACTGGTGGCAATGCGCGCACGCCGAATTGCACCGCAGTCCGACGTTGACCTGCAGGATCTCGATACTCTCGGCTCGCAACGCTGAGGGGTCCGCGTGGGCTACTCGCTGCGCGAACTCGTTCACGTGACTCCAATCGTCGGCCTACTCGAGAGTCTACACGCAAGGGGGGTATGCTTAGAGGCGTGAGACACCTCGGGGGAGGGGTTCGTCATGCGTACCTTTCGCTGCTTTCTCGTGCTGATGTCGGCCGTCTTACTCGTGCTCTTGTATCCGGCTGCGGGGGCTTCTTTCGAACCAGTAGAGATGAGGTTCGACACCGGCGCCAGCGTTGTCACGCCTGGCGGGCGGCCGGAGGACGTCAAGTTCGCCGAGGTCAACGCTGCCGGCGGCGACGATCTCGTTGCGGTTACGAATACCCCGGACGCTCTGCTGGTGTATGAGGGCGATAGTACGGGCCTGTTCACTCCGCTGGTGAACCAGACGCTGTCCGAAACGCCCCTGTGCGTGGTCGCCGAGGACTTCGACGGGGACTACAAAACTGACTATGCGGTGGGGACTGCCGGCGGCAACGTTCTGGTGCACTGGGGAAACGGAACCGGCAAGATCGATACGCTACGCCCGCCGTACGTCTTCCCTTTCGGCCCTGGAGGGCCCGTCCACGACCTGGAGCCCATCTACTTCGACAACAACACGCTCGTTGACCTGGTTTCGATGCGGCGGTGGGTCGGCCAGGTCGACATGCTGCAGAACGCGGGCGGAACGTTCGCCAAGACCTTCTCGGTCGTGACGCCAGGTCCGTTCGATGTGGCGGTCGGGCATCTTGACGGAGATACGTATCCCGACTTCGCGTTCACCGACGGAGTCTTGAATCAGGTATATCCCGTTCTTAATCTGTCTGGTGTCGGCCTCGGCGTACAGGTCCCCGAGGCCACGGGCAACACGCCGCGAGGTGTCTCAATCGGCGACATGAACGGCGACGGTCTCGGTGACATCATCGTGGCCAACAGCGGTGACGACGATGTCTCGTCGTTCTTGGCCGGTGTCGGCGGGTCGTACACCCGGACCGACTCACCCGTGGGTGACATGCCGCTTCTGCTTGTGACATCACTCTTTGGCACGTCGAACAACTTCGACGATGTTGCGGTGCTCAACGGCTATGACTACACGGTCAGCATCCTGAAGGGGAACCCAGACGGCACATTCGATGGGGAGGCCGTGGTGCCGGTCGGCACCGACGCGCGAGCGATCGCCTGGGGCTCGATGGACAACGACTGGAAATACGACCTCGTTATCGGAAACAACGACCTCAAGAACCTCCAGGTACTGCGCAACACGACGCCGCCGAAGACCACGCGCCTCGCCGGACCGGACCGCTACGAGACGGCTGTCGAGCTCTCCAAGGACACATTCACCTTCACGGGCGGGACTGTGATCATCGCCACCGGGCAGAACTTCCCGGATGCCCTGGCCGGCGGTCCGCTGGCGTCGGTGAAGTTCGCACCCATCCTTCTCACACGCACAGATGCGCTGCCCCTGAGCGTGATTGCAGAGATCAAGCGTCTGGCTCCGGCGGAGGCGATCATTCTCGGCGGGGAGGGAGCGGTCTCCGAGAACGTGCGAGCCGAGCTCATGGCGGCCGGCGTTCCGGCGGCAGGGATCAAGCGTCTCGGCGGCACGGATCGCTATGAGACCGCATACCTGATCGCCAAAGAGGTGGACGCCAACGTGTTCGCCGCCGGCATGACGCAGGTCGTGGTCGCGACAGGCACCAACTTCCCCGACGCGCTTGCCGGAGGCGTGCTCGGTGGATGGATGTATGCTCCGGTGCTGCTGGTTCGTCCCGACTCGGTTCCCGAGCCGACGCAACGTGCGCTCGCGGAGCTGCCTGGGGTGACCTCGAGCTTCGTTTTGGGCGGAGTGGGCGCGGTGAGTGCAGGGGTCGCGTCTCAGATGCCCGCGCCCACGCGCCTGGGCGGTGCCGACCGCTACGAGACCGCCGCCGCGGTGGCAGAGTACGTGCGCGCGAGCACGCCGTACGTGACCCACGACATGTTCGTCGCGACCGGGCAGAACTTCCCCGACGCGCTGGCCGTGGGACCCGTCGCCGCAACGCACGGTCCTGCCCCACTGCTTCTGACACGCACCTCTTCGCTGCCGCCAAGCAGCCGGACCTTCATCGGCAAGTGGGCGAAGCAGTACCGAGGCGTTATCGTGGGGGGCGGAGTAGGCGCCGTGTCCGAGGCCGTCGTTGACGCCATGAAGCAGGCGTACTGATCGGGGAGGACCGCGATGAGCGAGACCGGTGAGCGAGTCCGGATCGAGATCGTCGACATCCTCGAGCGGGGCGAGTGCCCGATGGGACTTGAGACCGGTCGCGTCTGGGAGATCGACGACGGGTTGCTGCCCGAAGGCATGTGCGCTGCCGCGTACAACTCCATCGCGCCGTACGTCACGGCCCTGCGGTTCGGCGGCACGTTTCCCTGGAGCGGACGCCGCGAGATACGTCTGACGTGCCCCGATGCCGAGAACCCAGTCGTATTCGAAGTGAGTGCAATCACTAAGTAGGACACCTCTTCCAGCCGAAGAACATACCATCGGCGCGGGCGTGGGACGGTGACGCGCGTGTCCGAGGCCGTCGTCGCGGACGACATGAGGGGACCGCACGCAGGTTGCGACGTGCGTCCGAGTAGCTGGAGGGGATACGCATGAGACGATCGCTGATCGCTGTGTTGGTCTGCGCTGTGATCTTGGGAATGATGCCGGGCATTGTAGCCGCCGTGACCGAGCCCACGCCGGTGGACCCGGTCTTCGGCGTGCAGGAGCTCAGCGCTCTGTCCGGGGACGAGCATGACCCCGCTGTGAGTGACGGCCTGGTTGCATGGATCAACTGGGGCGACAACGGAGTGTACTACGAAGACCTGGTTGCGGAGAGCGGCGGCGTGGTCTATGACTCCGGTGTCTCACGACGGCCAGACATCGACGACGGTCGTGTGGTCTGGGAGGAGTACTCGGTCGACTCGTTCGGCGATGTCTGGATGAAGGACCTCGATACCGGCAGCATCACTCAGGTGGCTTGCCGCGAGGCATTGGGAGAGAAGTCTCCGTCTATCGACGGCGACCTGATCGCGTGGTGCGAGGGCGACGATGTGGACGGCTACTACGTTGCCGGCATCGATCTGAGCGCCAATACCACCTTCAGCATCGACATGGATCCCGTGTACGACCCGGCCCCGGATGTCTCCGGCGACGCGGTAGTGTTTGCCGCAGGTGGAGAAGTCCTGATGTACGACGTGCCCTCGAGCACGCTCACGACCGTGTCACCGGGTACAGCCGAGAGACAATCTCCGGCGATCAGCGGCGATGTGATCGTGTGGCTAGACCATCGCAACGGCAACTGGGACGTCTACGGCTATGACATCGCGGACGGCATGGAGTTTCCGGTGTGTGTCGGGGGCTGGAACAAGGAAGCGCCCGCCATCTCCGGTGACGTCGTCGTCTGGCAAGACGGCCGCAACGGCGGCAACTGGGACATCTACGCGTACGATCTCGGTACGCAGACCGAGTGGGACGTGTGCACCGATGCCGACTATCAGATGTGGCCGGCGACCGACGGTTCCGTCGTGGTGTGGCACGATTGGCGGAACATACCTGCGAGTGGCACCGACATCTGGTACGCCGGCTACGACACGGTCGCGCCGACAACCACCTCGGATCTGGGCTCGCATGTGGGTGTTACTGCAGCCACGACATCGGAGCCCAAGGCGACCTACACCGGTTCGGCGACGATCGAGTTGTTCGCCGATGATGGTCCGCTCGGCTCCGGGGTCGACAAGACCTGGTACAAGGTCGACTACGTTGGCGCATGGTACGACGGGCCGTTCACCGTGACGCGTCCCGGGCAACACACGCTGCACTACAAGAGCTACGACGTGGTCGGCAACCTGGAAGACTACAACGTCGAGTACTTCGATCTGATCGCCGAGGACACCAACTACACACCCATCGAGGGCTCGACGCGCTACGACACTGCGGTGGCTTCCTCACAGAAGGCGTTCCCGAATGGCGCGGGCTGCGTGGTCATAGCCACCGGCACCAATTGGCCGGACGCGCTCGGCGGAGCTGCTCTGGCCAAGGCGAAGCGTGCGCCGATCCTGCTCACGAGCCCCGCATCGCTTCCAGCAACGGTGCTCGAGGAGATCGAGCGCCTGGAGGCAACGGAAGCGGTGATACTCGGCGGCGAGGGTGCGGTCTCTTCGGCGGTCGAGAGTGCACTGAAGGGCGAGTTCGGTGAGGAGAAGGTCACGCGCATCGGCGGGACCAACCGCTACGAGACAGCCGACATGGTGGCGAAGGCGACCTACGAGGCGATGGGATACTCGCCGTACAAGGTGCTCGTGGCGACTGGCGCGAACTTCCCCGATGCACTCGGTGCCAGCCCGCTGGCCGCGCTGGGTCCGTATCCGATCGTACTGGCGCCCGAAGGCCAGGGTTTGACCGCCGGCACCAAGGCCACGATCGAGGAGATCGGGTCGGGCTACGGCGTGATCCTGGGCGGAGAGGGCGCTGTGTCGGCGACTGTCGAGACCGAGCTCATCGGGATGTTCGGCGACGGGAAGGTCACCCGCCTGGCAGGCGACACCCGCTACGACACCGCTATCGCGTGCGCGAAGTTCGGCGTCGCGCACGGCCTTTGGTGGGACGGCCTGGCCATCTCGACCGGCGCGAACTTCCCGGATGCACTTGCCGGCGGCATCCTGCAGGGCGAGGCGGGCTCGGTGCTGCTGCTCACGCCGACCGGGTACCTGCATCCAAGCGTGGCGGCCGAGCTGCAGGCCCAGCGCGACTGGATCGGAAACGTGACATACCTCGGCGGCACGGGCGCGGTCTCCCAAACCGTGCGTGACCAGGTGAGTTCGATCCTGAAGTAGTGGGGCGGCATCGCTGGGTCCCCATGATGTTCGAGGGGGACGCCGTCCTTGCGGGGGCGGCGTCCTTCCCTTTCGGCTAGGATGACTTGGGCGACGGCAGCGATGAGGAGTGCATGTGACGCGGGCGGACAGCGACGAGCAGCGCAGCGGTGGCGGATCCATCACCTGGCGATTCGACATCCCGCTGCTGACCAGCCGGTTCATGCTGTGGGATTTCGCGCGAGTGATCCTGATATCCCTGGCGATCATGTACGTGCTCGTGGCGTTCACGGGATGGCTGGTGGACGGCGAGTTCGTGTGGTTGCCACCGGTCGTGCTGCTGGTGGGAGGCGGGGTGGTCCTCGGACTCTTCTTCATCGCTGCGCTGCTGCTCGGCAACCGTTCCGGCGCGAGGTTCACCGTGTCGCCCGAAGGCGTACTCTACGAGGCCGAGGAGCGCGAGCGCCGCATGAATCGCCTGGTTGCCGTAGCGGGTGCGGTCGCGGGCAGCGCTACGACCGCGGGAGCCGGGTTGCTTGCCTCGAGCCGCGAGGAGCTGCTGGTGCCGTGGGACGAGATCCGCCGGGTCGTCACCTATCCCAGGCAGCGCGTGATCTCGTTGCGGAACTCGTGGCGAGTCGTGCTCAGGCTTCATGTGCCACGCGAGCTCTATCCCCAGGTCGCCGCCGCAGTGGATCAGTACTGGCGTGAGACGCAGCCTCTTTCGGTCGCCGCGACCCCGCCGGCACGCGCCGGACGCGACGCGCTTCACTACGCGGGATGGGCGTCTGCCGTGGCTGTCTGCGCGGTTGCGGCGCAGGTATGGCCGTGGACCGACAGCGAGTTTGCCGCGCGCATAGGCGTGGTCGGCGCAGCGGCGACCGCCTTGGCGGTCCTGACCGAGGTAGTGGGCCGTCGGCTATGGGGGGTCCTCGCGCTACCGCTGCTGCTCTGGCACGCGGTCGCCATAGGTATCAGCGCGCTGGACACGATTGACGGGGTTCGCGAAACGGCATACGTCGCCGGTCTCGATCCGGGCTTGCTGGCGGTGTCCTCGGCCGGCCTGACGGGGCTGGTCGCGATCGCGGCGTGGCGCGCGTTCGGGCCGGAAGGCACTGAGGCGGCGGGGGACTAGCTACGCACGCAGCTGGATGCCGAGGATGTCCTGCGCGGCGTCGCGCAGCTCTTTGAGCTCCTTGGGATCGTCTGGATGATCGGGCTCGACAAGCGAGATCATCTGGCCCAGGCGAATGGAGAAGGCGCCACGAGTCCTGAAGACGTCGTCACAGTTGTTGTCGATGTACGCCAGGATCTCCTGACAGGCGTCGTAATACTTCCCCATACGCTTACGCCATCTCCTTCTCTGCGCGTTTCGCGCGCCCCTCGTCCGACTACTATAGCGTCCAAACGACACGCGTCTAGTGCTAAATGGCCCGGTACTATATCAGTCCCGCTTCAAGCAGTGCTGACTTCGCCTGGTTGATTCCGCCCCCCAATTGCATATTGTACTTCTGTTTGGTCGTCTTGATGATGAGCCTGTCCGGTGACGGGCCGGTCTGGTCATCGCCAGCTACACCCACCTTGAGCTTGGCCTTCACCACATCGCTGTTCTCGATCGCGAAGTTGCCGGGATTCTGCGCAAGAGCCTGCTCGGGGGGCATGTTCAGGTAGCCCTCGGCCATCTTGGAGTACGCGCCTATCTGCGCGCCCCACTGGCCGAAGAATCCCTTGCCGTCGGCCTTGGCGTTGTCGCGGGCGTCGGCCACGGCTTGCTTGAGCATCTGGGACGTTGCCTCGGCGAAAACCATTCGGCGGTTGGTCAGGACGAGCGTGTACGACGTGCTCTTGATCAGGCCGGTCTTGAGCGAGACGTTGGGGATGACGGCGACGACCCGCTCGCCTGTGGCAGCGGGTGCTGGTTGGGCGGCGGGTGCGGGCTGAGCTGGCGCAGGCTGGGCGGCCGTCGGTGCCGCTTGCGGAGGCGGCGCGGCTTGCGGCGCGGGAGGCGGAGGCGTCGCTGCTACGGCTACCGCTGTGCCGCACGCGGTGCAGAACTGCGCACCCTCGCCGAGCTGGCGGCCACATGCGGTGCAGAATCTCGCCTCGGGCTGGTCCATTGTGCCGTCCTTCTGTCGCTGGCTGGCTTTCCGAAAACGGGCCCATTCCCTTCGCCGAGACCCGCAAGAATGCTGCGGAGGTCGCGCGTGAACGAACCTAGCCGCTATGTCCATTATCGGCCAGTACGTGCCGCGACTTTGCTATCTCGGCAGGCGCGATCGAAACGTCGGGCCTACTCCGTGTAGGTGAGGTCGTCGACGCGTGCCTGGCCGTCCTCCAGTGTCACGAAGTACATGACCTCCTCGGGGCCTGAGATCCAGTCTTCTTGCACGACCACCGCGTAGATCGCTGCGTCCTGGAACACATCGACGATCTCAAAGCTACCGAGCGCCCCGCTGGCCCCGTAGAAGTACTCGGGGTTGGCGTCCTCGAAGCGCTGGGTGCACGCTTCGCGCATCCCGTCCACGTCGTCGTTCTGCATCGCTACCAGCAAAGACCCCACGGCATCGGTGGCGGTTTCCGGATTCAAGCCGCCGGCCTGAGAGGGTTCTTCGGCAGGAGGAGCGGGCTGCTCGGTGGGAGCGGCCGGCTCTTCAGCGACCTCGGGAGTCTCCGGCGTGACAACCGGGTCGGTGTCGGAGTCGCCGGCGATCTCGATGGTCGTGCTCTCCCCGTTGACGGTCTGGTCGATGGCGCGGGCGAAGGCGAGGCCTCCGATGGTGGAACCCGCGAGCCATACGAGCACCGCCACGATGACCGCGATCGCTGCCGCCGTCTTGCCGGCGGGCGCGCGAAGCCCGCGAGCCGCCACGTCGGCCGTTCGAGCGACCTGGGTCTTTGCCGCCTTGTCGCCAAGGCGACGTCCCGCTTGCTCGGTCACAACCATCAACGGCTCGATCAGGCTGCCGATCACCGGGACCAAGTTGAGCGCGTAGAACACGAGCTGCCTCACGACCGAAGGGCCCAAACCGATCGGCGCGCCGGTTTGCGACGAGGTCACAGTCAGGCCGAACAGCCGCTTGCCGAACCCCGCACCCGCGAAACCGTCGCGGCCGAGTGTGTACGCGAGCTGCCACAAGGCGCCGACGGCCACGAGGGCGAAGCCGGCAACCGACGCCTCTTCGCGCACGGCCCCCGCGTACACGAGCAGCACGCCGAGGGGCAGCAAAGCCGACCCGACCACACCGTCGGCGAGGAAGGCCATCAGCCGGGCTCCCAAAGGCGCCTTCGGGTAGAGTACGCCCGCCGCCGCGCCTGCCACGGGCATCTGCTGGGTCGTTTGCGGTGGCGTTGCCCATGTCGGCGCGGGCGGAGGTGCCACCGGGGGCGGGGGAGGCGGTGTTGTGGGCGGCGCAGCCTGGGGCGGTGCCGGAGTCGGCGCAGGGGTAGCCGCGGGCACGGGAGGGACGGGTGGAGGGACCGGTGACGGTGCGTCCGCGCTCAAGACCTTGCTCCCGCACGACGGACAGAAGGCGTCACCGTCGTCTACCTGCGTACCGCACTGCGGACAGAACATCCCCACCCCTTCCTCAAGCGCGCCTTGCCCGATTGTGCCCCACCTAACGTCCCCTTGATAGGGTCTCGTGACGCTCCACACCACATCTGATGACGGTTGGTCGGCGGGAGCGGACGATCTCAGACCACGGTATACTCCTGGCGACGGTCGGACGTGGGACGGGAGACGCAAGAGCCGATGGCATCGTGGAGCGCTCTGACCGATCCCTCGCGTCGCCGCCGTCTCATAGTCTGGCTGTCAGTGGGCATCTTCGCCTTTGGGGCGTTCTACGTGGGCGCGAACATGGTCACCTCGACGCGGTGGTTCTGCAACGACGTATGCCACGTGGTGCATCTCGACAACGCCCGAGCGTACTTCGACAGCCCCCACTCCGAGATCAGCTGCATAGCCTGCCACTACCCTGTCAACCAGGACCCGCTCAGCTTCGCCTTCGATCGTGTGGACAAGCTGCTCGACATCTCGCCCACGGTCCTCGGCACGTTCCACATGCCGATGAACCACTACTCGCACCTTGCGCTCAGCACACCTGACGAGCAGTGCGTCCAGTGCCACAACGTCTCGAAGCGCGACATCACTCCGAGCCGGGGTGTCCTGATCGATCACGAGGTTCACACCGAGAACGAGATCACGTGCGCCGCGTGCCACAACCGCGTAGCGCACCGCGAGGACGACATCGAGATCGAGCTGCCGAACAACGCGAAGAAGGCCGATTTCATGACGATGACGGCGTGCTTCCGGTGCCACACCCTCACACAGGAGTCTCCAAGCGGGTACGAAGCGCCGGGTGCTTGCCCCGCATGCCACACACCCGATTTCGACTTGGTTCCCCCGTCGCACGATGCCGGGGGCTGGTTCACGCTGCGGGGTGAGTCCGGCGGACATGCCCGAGCCGCCAAGGAGGAGGCGAGCCGGACCGCCGATGCCCAGGAAGTATGGGCTGAAGAGGCGCCCGAGTTCCACGGCAGAGAAGCGCGCCTTTTCGCTCGGCTGGCCGGTGTGAGCCATGAGGTCCTCGTAGATGTCCCGCCACCCGCCACGGTCAATGAGTGCTTCACGTGCCACGCGCGCGAGGAGTTCTGCGACGCATGCCATGGCGTGGAGGTGCCGCATCCAGACGGGTTCGTCGGCGAGCATGGGGAGAAGTTCGCTGCGGCACAGGATGCCGGATCGTGTGCGATCTGCCACAACGGGACGGGGGCAGCGGCCAACGACCAGTACACCTGCACGCTGTGCCATCACCCCAGCTACGAACCGCGATCCGGGCCGTGGCGCACACGGCACGACGACACAGTGCGCTCAGAGGGTGCGGGAGACTGTTTCGGTTGCCATCTTGAGACATACTGTTCGTCGTGCCATATCAGAGGCGAGCCCTCGACACCATACTGATCGGGTAGCATGGAGATCGTCGCATTCATCGCCGCCGTTGCGGGCCTTGTCTTGTTGCTGGTTGGCGTGCACAGGCAACGCGGGCACGCCGTCGACGCGCTCACCGCACTCGATCGACTCGACCGGCACGGCCCGGTACTCATGCCCGCGATGTTCTGGGGTGCGGCGTTCCTTGGCGTGATAGGGGCCGTACTCGGGTGGTCGTCGGCGATCGGGGTGTTGCCTGCTGTGGTCGGCGGCTTGAGCTCGCTGGCCTTCACGTGGCTCGTGTGGGTCTGGATCTGGGACAGCTATCGCGTCGTGGTGGACCTGGCGGTCGTGTCACAGGTCCGGGTGCCGCTGGACCAGCGCCCCGCCATCGCGTTCGCCCCCCCGCGCTCGCAGGCACTGTCGTTCAGACCAGTTCGCAATGCCCTGTCGTTCGTGGCGGCGCTTGCCGGCGGCGGGGTGGTGTTCTGGCTGCTGTACGCGTGGGCGGGGACACCTGCCGACCGCCTCGGTGCCGCCGCGGTCGGCTACATCTCCGCGGTGAGTGCATACTTCGCGTTTCGGGTGAAGCGCGCGCTGGATGCCGAGAGGGACGTGCGGAGGATAGCAGCACGCCTCGGTGAGGCCGACGACGAGACCGTGCTCCGCGCCCTGCAGGAGAACCCGCGCTCGCGCGTACTGCTCGAAGCCCACGCGGACCGGCTGATGGCGGCGGGCCAACCGTCCCAAGCTCTGCTGGAGTACCGTGCCGCCGGGGGCGCCAAGCCCGGGGCACGGTTGGCGGACAGGGCCCGCGGCGCGGTTGAGGCCGGTGGTGACCTGCGCGAACGAGTGCGAGGGGAACTCGTCTTGGAGCCGTACGCGTCACGCCCGACAGCGACGATCGCCCCGCTCGAGATGAGCGAGTCGGCCGAGGAGCTGCTTGTGCTCGACGCCGAGCAAGCCGTAGGGGTGCTCGTGGACCCGGACGCGCCCTGGGCAGCGGGCAGTCGGCTGCTGGTGGCGATCGATCCCGAGCTGGGTGGCGATGTAGCCGCGCGTCTCGAGCCGGCGCTTGTGCGCGCGCCGCTCGTTATGTCGTCCGGCCCGTTCCCGCGCTTCCTGGCCGCCTACCGGCTCACGCACGACGTCGCGAAGCTCGCGGTCTCACTCGTGCGTGATGCCGGCGCACGCGCACCCTTCCGTCAGCTGAAGCTCTTCTCCGCCGAGGAGCTGCTCGCACTTTACGACGCCGAGTCACGGACCGTCCGGCTGGCCCCGCTCGCGGCAGACGAGCTGTACGCCGAGTTGCGCCGCACCGCGGCGGTCGCCGCGCGCTAGGGAGTCGGCGAGATCGGCTCGTCGGCCGTGATCTGCCGCTCCATCTCCACGTCGGGGACTCCCGCGGCCTTGGCTTCGCGGTCGATCGCAGCAGCCTCGCCAAAGAACAGCACCGCGGCGGCGGTGGCCACGAGCCCTCCGCCGATGAGCACCGCTTGCACGCCGAACGCGGCGGCCAGCCCGGGGGCGAACGCGAGAGGGAGGATCTCCCCGGCCCTGCGGTGCACCTCGGACGTACCCATCACGCGCCCGAGAGCGTGCCGCGGGGTGTCCCGATGAAGCAGCGTTCTGAGCAGCGGCTCCATGATGCCGATGACCGCCGCCCACACGAACGCCCCGACAGCGATCACGCGCAGGTCCGGAACGCCGACGTACAGCACGGCACCCATCCCGGTGAGCGCGACCATGAGCGCGAGCCCGCGCGCCGAGATGATGCGCTTCGGCAGTCGGGGCAGCAGTGCGGCACCGGTCAGAAAGCCTAGGCCGAAGATGCTGTTCATCCATGCCATGCCTTCGATGCCGGTTCCTACGACGTCGCGGAAGAATAGCGGCTCGAGAGCGCCGAACGACCCGAACGCGAGCCACACGAGAGTCCCCGCCAACACGTAGTAGCGCAGGCTTCGCATGCCATAGGCGATCCTTAGACCGGCGCTGAGCTCTGAGAACGGGTGTCTCTCGGCAGTCTCGCCCTCCGCGACCACGGGAGGCACATGGACGCGCCACACGACAATGGCGGCAACAAGCGAGGTGACGGCATCAAGCACGAACACGTAGTCGACGTTGGAGTACCGCACCAGCAGCGCGCCCACAGCCGGGCCGACGGCGAATGCGAGAGAGCCCGCACCCTCGATCCAGGCGTTGATCCGCTCGAGCCGATCACCGGGAGACGCGAGGAATGGTGCGAACGAGGCGCCCGCAGTCACGACAGGAGCGCCCACGAAGGCCCAGACGGCTACGATTACGGCCAGCTGGGGGAGCGTCTGGGCGGCGGCAACGGCAAGCGCCGCGGGCACGAAGAGCACTTCGCCCCAGATCAGTACCCGCCGAGGACCGTAGCGGTCGATAAGGATGCCGGCCACGATGCTCCCGCCGATGGCGGCAACGGACAGCGCGAACATGATGCCCGCCAGACCGGTGGGCGTGGCGCCGAGCACGAAGGCAGCCTTGCCCCAAACGCCCACGAAGAACGCGGCCTCACTGCCTGCGCGCGACAAGAAGCGAGCGGCGACGACGCGACGTATGTCACCTTTTCTGGTCACGTTCTCCTCGGCCAAATGGCATGTCAGGTGTGGTGTTATGCAGTGCGCAAGCAGCCGTATACACTAGCACATCGCTCACCTGCTAGATACACGGCGTCCGTGCGCGAGAGGTCACCGGCTGCCGGGGCGCGATACGCGGTGTAGGCTGGTGATGTGACGATTACGGTTGGAGATGCGCCGGCATGCGGATAGAGCAGTTCGAAGGGTGCATCGTCGGGCACGCGATAGGCGATGCCTTAGGAGCGCCGGTCGAGTTCATGAGCCGCAAGCAGGTCCTTGCGGCTCATGGTGTGCGGGGCGTGCACGACATGGTCGCATGGTCCACGCCACGCTATGCGTTCCCCCGCGGCAGCTACACCGACGACACGCAGATGGCGATCGCCACCGCGCTTGGCGTACTCGATGCGCTCGAGATATCGCGGGCCGGCGGCCTTGAGGACATTCCCGGGGCAGTCCAAGCGCGATACGTTGCCTGGCTCGAGTCGCAGACCGATCCTCGGCAGGAACGGTACCCGGGCGCGACCTGCATTGACGCGCTCTCTTCGGGGCATGCCGGGTGCATCGACGACCCCATCAACGACCGCAAGGGCTCGGGCGGCATCATGCGCGTCTCGTCGATCGGGCTGGTGGAGCGTCCCGAGCGGGCGTTCGAGACCGCTGCGGAGGTGGCCGCACTCACCCACGGGCACCCCACGGGCTTCTTGTCCGCAGGGGTGTTCGCCGATGTGGTGTCTCGGGTAGTGCGGGGCGTGGGTGCCTCCGATGCCGTCGCTGAGACCCGCGAGTTCCTCCTGTCGTTCGACGACTACGACGAGACCCTCTCTGCCGTGGACCAGGCGGTAGAGCTGCACTTGTCGGATGTGCACCCCGTCGAGGCGGTCCAGCTCATCGGAGAAGGATGGGTAGCCGAAGAAGCCCTGGGCATCGCGCTGCTGTGCGCCATGTCCTATCCGAACGATTGGTCGCGAGCTACGCTTGCAGCAGTCAACATCACGGGCGACAGCGATACTACCGGAGCGTTGACCGGCGCACTCGCAGGTGCGGCGCTCGGGATCGATCGGATACCGGCAGGGTGGGTCGACGATGTGGAGGACTCAGCGATGCTTCTGGACTTGGCCGCACGTCTGCTGGCCGTAGCGACCCCGTAGACGCGGTCGTGGCATTCCGGCCGACATCGTTCCTCGAACGGGCGGCGGCACTGGTCGCCGCATTCTTGGCGATGATGGCGCTGGTTTCCGGTTGCGCGCCCGCAAATGCGCGATCGCGGGCGTCGCTGTCTTTGCCTGAGGCGGAGGCGACGTCCACCCCGTTTACGGCTGAGCCGGTCGCCCAAGCCTCCACCAGGACGGTTCCGCAGAAGTCCACGTCCTCGGCAACGCCTTCCCTCGGCTCGGACCTAGACATCGTGCGAGTGATGGCGCACGTCGACGCGCTTGCCACCCGCATCGGCCCGCGCCGGGCAGGAAGTCTCGAGGAGGAGCGGGCGGCGACCTACGTTGCGGACAGGCTCAGGGCGGCAGGGTACTCGCCGCGCACGGTGCCCGTGGCGTTGCCCGGCGGCGCGCAGAGTCGCAACGTGAGTGCCGTGAAGCGCGGCAGCAGCCCGCTGCGGGTGATCATCGGCGCACACATCGACACTAAAGACCCCTCACCGGGTGCCAACGACAACGCGAGCGGCGTCGCGGCCGTCCTGGCTATGGCCGAGACACTGGCCGGTGAACGACTCGAGCCCACGGTGGAGTTCGTGTTCTTCGGCGCCGAGGAGATGGTCGACAGCGACCCGGACCACCATCATTACGGGTCTCGTCACCACGTAGCGTCGTTGGGCGAGGCGGACCGCGGCAAGGTCGCCGCGATGATATCGGTCGACATGATCGGCTTCGGCACACGGCTGCAGGCGGTTGCGATGCCCGGCGACGGCCAGGCCAAGCTCGCAGAATCGCTTCGTGCCTTCGGAGCGGAGCGGGACGTGGACTCGGTGTTGCGCCTGGACAGGAGTGCGACGGGGCTAAGCGACCACGAGGCGTATGCAGCGCGCGGGATCCCCGCGGTGTGCGTGCACTGGGTCGACGACCCTACGTACCACACCGCCGGCGACGTGGCCACGCACCTGCAGCAGGACCGGATCCGGGTAGCGGGACAGCTGGTCATGGACTATGTGAGGTCCTTCGGCGCACAGACAGCCGAAGACGTGAGATAGCGGCACAACCGGTCGCGATGCGACACGGGGGAGCGATCCGGCGCGGCTCGAGCGGCGCTACTTCTTGCGGGCCCTGCGAATGGCTCGGTCGAAGCGGTTGCTGCGCTGCTCGTGCTCTGAGGTGGCGTACAGCTCGGACGCCTCATCGGCGGCACGAGCTGCGAGATCGGCATAGTCGGTGGTCGGAACGACTCGCGTGGCTTTGGGCTGTATCAGCACTCTGTCGGAACGGCCCGCATCCGCGTCGATCATCGCGGTCCCCCTTCAGGTAGCCGGTCGGCTGCCGCTACTCACACCGTTATACCCCTCTGAGCGTCTGCGTGTGACAGAATTCACACAAGGTTTACATGTTCGGGACGACGCGCATGCGCATCCGAGCGGACTGTGTTCGGGTACCGTCTTTGTGAACGTGCATCCACCACGCCGAGGGAGGCTCTCGGATGGGTTTTCAGGGACGCCCGCCTACATCCGGCCTTTTCACCGACTTGTACGAGCTCACGATGGCCTACGGTTACCTGAAAGCCGAGCTGGCGGATGTCGAGGCGTGCTTCCACATCACGTTCCGTGAGAACCCGTTCAACGGTGGCTACGCCGTTGCCTGCGGGCTCCAACAGGCCGTGGAGTTCATGGAGTCTTTGGAGTTCGCACCAGCGGACATCGACTACCTGGCGGCGCAGACGGGCAACGACGGCAGCGCCTTGTTCGATTCAGACTTCTTGGGCTGGCTCGAGGATTTCGAGTTCACCTGCGATGTCGCCGCCGTCCCCGAGGGGACGATCGTGTTCCCGCACGAACCGCTCGTGAGAGTGGCGGGACCGATCATCGAGTGCCAGATCGTGGAGACCGCTCTGCTCAATATCATCAATTTCCAGACGCTGGTGGCCACCAAGGCCGCGCGTGTGTGCATTGCGACTCAAGGTGACCCGGTCGTCGAGTTCGGCCTGCGGCGTGCGCAAGGACCTGACGGCGGCCTGTCCGCGAGCCGTGCGGCGTACGTTGGCGGATGCGCGGGAACGTCGAACACGCTGGCCGCACGCATCTTCGGCATCCCGGCAGCAGGGACTCACGCTCACAGCTGGGTCATGGCGTTTCCCTCGGAGCTCGAGGCGTTTGAGGCATATGCGGACGCGATGCCCAACAACTGCACGTTCCTGGTCGACACCTACGACACGCTCGAAGGTGTGCGCAATGCGTGTCATGTAGCCCGAAGACTGCGCGAGCGCGGTCACGAGATGATAGGCGTGCGCATCGACTCGGGCGACCTGGCGTGGCTGTCGGTCCAAGCCCGGCGCATTCTCGACGACGAGGGCTTCCCGGATGCCCAGATCGTGGCCAGCAACGAGCTCGACGAACACGTCATCGTGAGCCTGAAGGACCAAGGCGCCGCCATCGACCTGTGGGGTGTGGGCACCAAGCTCGTGACGGGCTGGGACCAGCCGGCACTCGGCGGCGTATACAAGCTTTCGGCGGTACGCCACCCTGGCCAGGGCTGGGTGCCTCGCATCAAGGTCTCGGAGCAGACAGCCAAGGTGACACTGCCTGGGGTCCTTGGCGTTCGGAGGTACCGCCGGGGCGGCGAGCTGGCGGGAGACATGGTCTACGACGTTGATCACGCGCCGGACGGCGACTCCGTCATGGTTGACCCGCAGGACCCCACCAGACGCAGGACCTTCTGGGCCGACGAGCCGTACGAGGAGCTTCTCGTGCCGGTCTTCGAAGGAGGGGTGCGCGTCTACGACCAGCCTACGCTCGACGACGTGCGCGACCGCACCCAGCGGGGCCTGGCCGAGATCGACCCGACGGTGAAACGGTTCTTGAACCCACACACGTACCCCGTGGGTCTGGAGAAGGCGCTGCACGAGCTTCGCACCCGCTTGATAGTAGAGGCACGAAGGGGCGAGGAAGGGGTGTAGGGATTGGATGCGGTGATCCTCGTCGACGTGCAGAACGATTTCATGCCGTTCGGTGCGTTGCCGGTTGCCGAAGGCGACAGGGTGGTCCCGGTCTGCAACGCGCTTGCACGCGCGTTCGAACTGGTTGTCGCCACCCAGGACTGGCACCCTCCCGATCACGCGAGCTTCGCGTCGAAGCACGAGGGCGCCTTTCCGGGCGACGTGATCGACCTGGACGGCATCGAGCAGGTGCTGTGGCCGGACCACTGTGTCCAGAACATGCCCGGTGCCAGTTTCCACTCGGGGCTCGACGTTGCTCGCCTGTCGCACGTGACGCGCAAGGGGACAGACCCGCGTATCGACTCGTACAGCGGCTTCTTTGACAACAATCACCTGAAGGCTACCGACCTGGAGGGCTACCTGCGCGAGCGCGAGGTCGATCACGTGATCATCGCGGGCCTGGCGCTCGACTACTGTGTGCTCTACACCGCCCTGGACGCCCGTGGGCTGGGCTTCATGGTGACGCTCGCGACCGACGGCACCCGGGCGGTGGACCGTGAGCCGGGGGACGGGCAGTCCGCGCTGGATACGATGCGCGAGGCGGGGTGCGTCTTGCGCGCGAGCCACGAGATCGTAGGTGGACGCGTCTAGTGTTCTGGCTTGCGCTCACGCGCGATGGTTTCGGGCTACAGTATGCGCAGTGCGTCGTGCCGACACGGGAGGAGTCCGCGTGTTCGAGAAGGCGGTCGTCTGCACGGACCTGAGTGATGAGTCGGAGGCGCTCGTCGCGTGCGCGGCCTCCCTCATGGGGCTCGGGTTGCAGGAAATCGTTCTTACGCACGTGGTCGATGTGTTCGGGCGAGGTGAACCCACACTCACCCCCGAGGCCGAGGCGGCGTTCTCTCGCCAGGTCGAGAGCATGGAGCGCCAGGGACTTCGCGTCCGCGTAGAAGCGCCGCTCGGGCACCCCGCGTTCTCGGTGCGGGAGGTGGCGGCGAACCATGGCGCCTCGCTGGTCGTGGCCGGTACGCACGGAGCCAGCATCCTGGCCGCTCCGTTCTCGGGAAGCGTGTCGTCGGACCTGGTGGCCGTCACGCGCACCCCCTTGCTCGTGGCCGCGCTCAAGCCGGGGATCGGATCGATACCACCCCTGCTCGACCACGTGCTCGTAGCCACCGACTTCTCCGATGCCGCCGCTTGTGCTTCTGACACCGGCATCGAGTTAGTGCGTGTCGGCGCCATGCGCTTCACGCTGCTGCACGTACAAGATGTAGCGCGCATACAGCGGTGGGAGTCTCGCTCGCTCGACGAGTTCGACCGCACGGACACCATACGGCTGGAGCGGTTGCGAGAGCGCCTGCAGTCGGCCGGCGCCGCCGACGTCGAGTCCGAGATAGTCCACGGCTCACCTGCCGAGGAGCTGCGCTCTCGCGCCGTTGCGGGCACCTACTCCCTTATCGTGATGGGCTCACGCGGGCGTTCAGAGCGCACTGACGCTGCCCTCGGGGGTGTGAGTGACCGCGCGATGCGGAGTACCCATACGCCTATCCTGTTCGTCCCGGGAGTGGAGGCGGAGCCGGCCGAGGAGTGAGGGGCCGAGTCCACGGGAGGGGCTGAACCTAGAACAGGTCGCCAAGACCTTCCATGGTCTCGCGCGCGTACTCCATGTGCCAGTCATCGACGGACAGGTACAGCGTCGGGTTGAACACGATGCCCATCGCCTGCACGAGGTCGATCACTTCCGGCAACAGGTGGTCGCTGGTGACGAGGTACTCGATAAGCGCCGGATTCAGGAAGTCGCTCGTGACAGGGACCGGCGTCCAGAAGTACTTCTCGTTGTCGCGCTTGATGATGAGGTCCAAGACAAGGTTGCCGGCGGTCGTGACCACGACCTCGAAGTCGTCTTCGGTGCGCTTCTTCAGGACTGCGAGGTCCTTCGTCATGCCGGTCACGCGAATCAGCGTGTGTTCGTCGACGGCCATGGCGAACGGAGAGGGCGGCAGTGTCTTGAGCACTTCGCGAAGGTTGACCGCGGTGACCAGCACGCGGTCGGGAACCGTTTTCTGCAACAGGTCCAGTGCGATGTTCGCCTCGACGACGGAGGTGGCGTTCAGGAGTACCTGGAAGAGGTACTTGGTCTCCTCCGTGTAGTGCGGGCGAATATGCTCGAGGCTTCGGATCGTCGTACGCACGCTGCAACCTCGGTCCGTGTTGGCGGGGCACGGTGGACGCCATGGCGCCCTACGTCATGTATCGGCACGTCCGCTCGGATGTTGAGTCTACTCCGACTAACGATTTGACGGACGGAACGATACGGGACCCGAGTGAAGCCATGTCTCGCCGAGCGGGCGCATCCTACGGCAGCACTCTCGCGATGAACTCATCGATCACATCGCGCAGTCCCGGCGTGCCGGCGTCCTGGACCGTGTAGGTGACCCGGATGACGGGTTTTTCGATCCGCACCAACCGGCTCAGGTCTATCGGCGTGCCGACGACCACGAGGTCGCACGGCACTGCTGCGATCGTCGCCTCCAGATCGGCAAGCTGGCCGGCGGAGTAGCCCACGGCGGGCAGCACGTCGGTCAGATGCGGGTATTCCTCGAGCGCCTCTGCAATCGTCCCCACCGCAAATGGCCGAGGATCCACGAGCTCGGCCGCTCCGTGTGCCCGAGCGGCCAGTGCGCCGGCACCGTAGCGCATCCCGCCGTGCGTGACGGTCGGACCGTCTTCCACGACCAGCACACGCGCACCGGCGATCGCCTCGGGATCGGCCACCTCGATGGCCGATGCGGTCTCGACGACCTGCGCGTGTGGGTTGTACTGCCGGGCGGCGGCGCAAACAGCGTCGATGTCATCGGCACGTGCTGTGTCCACTTTGTTGATGACCAGGACGTCGGCGCGAAGGAAGTTGGCCTCACCGGGATGGAAGCGACGCTCGTGGCCGGGCCGGTGCGGGTCAAGCGCCACGATCTCTAGGTCGGAGCGCACGAACGGCAGGTCGTTGTTCCCCCCGTCCCATATGATGACGTCTGCCTCTTTCTCGGCCTCGCGGAGCACCGCTTCATAGTCGACACCTGCAAAGACGACGATGCCCATGGCGATGAGGTGCTCGTATTCCTCGCGCTCCTCTATCGTGCACCCGTACCGGTCCAGGTCTTCGATGGTCGCGTAGCGTTCCACGCGCATCCTGCTCAGCTCCCGGTAGGGCATTGGGTGCCGGATGTCCACGGCCTTCAGCCCCCGCTCGCGGAGCAGCTCCCACACCCGCTTGGAGATGCCGCTCTTGCCCACGCCTGTGCGCACCGCGCACACGGAAACGACCGGGATACGCGCTTTGATCATGGTTCGCTTCGGGCCAAGGAGTTCGAAATCCGCACCGCAGGCCAGCGCCAACGACGCCCGGTGCATGACCTCTTCGTGCGAGATATCCGAATACGCGAACACGATACGGTCGACAGCGTTGTCGGCGATGATCTCGGCAAGATCGCGTTCCGCGAGGATGGGGATGCCCCCCGGGTACAGGGGGCCTGCGAGTTCGGGCGGGAACGTGCGCCCCTCGATGCCGGGGATCTGGTTGGCGGTGAAGGCTACGACCTCGCACGTGTCATCGTCGCGATAGCACGTCAGGAAGTTGTGGAAATCCCTGCCCGCGGCACCCATGATCACTACTTGCGTCCGTTCCATCCGCGCCTCCTCCTATGCGGGTTCCACTCGATTCTATCCGTTCTCAATCCAGTAGAATCCCTGTTAGGTCACGACGACCGGAGAAGCACGCCTGCCGAAGAGAGAGGATCGCCGATGAAGGTGATCGGCGTTTCGGGCTCTGCCCGCAAGAACGGCAACACGGCTACCTTGCTGCGAGCCGCCTTCGAGCCGCTGTCCGAAGCGGGCGTGGAGTGCGAGCTCATCGAGCTCGCCGGTCGTACGGTTGCCGGGTGCACCGCGTGTGGGGTGTGTCGCAAGAAACGAGACGGTCGCTGTCACGGGCGCCGCGACGATGGCAACGCGGTTATCGAGAAGATGGCCGAAGCCGACGCGATCCTACTGGGCTCGCCGGTCTACTTTGCCGACGTCACCGCGGAGATGAAGGCCCTGATCGACCGGGCAGGCTACGTCGCTCGGGGCAACGAGAACATGTTCGCGCGCAAGCCGGGGGCGGCCGTGATCGCGGTGCGGCGAGCGGGTGCCATTCACGCGTTCGACACGATCAACCACTTCTTCCTCATCGGCGAGATGATCGTGGTGGGGTCGAGCTACTGGAACGTAGGCATCGGCCGCGAGAGCGGCGATGTGGCGGGTGACGAGGAAGGCATGAAGACGATGCGCAGGCTCGGCGAGAACATGCTGTGGCTGCTTGGGCGCCTTGGGACCTCGAACGCGTGAGCGACACCCTGCACCGAGACGACATCCTCGAGTTCCCCGAGGGCTTCTGGTGGGGGAGCGGCATCTCGTCGCACCAGGTGGAGGGCGGTAACCGGAACAACGACTGGTGGGCGTTCGAGACGCGCGACAGGATTACCGGCGGCGACCGCTCCGGCCAGGCATGCGACCACTACCACCGCTACGAGACCGACTTTCGCCACGCCGCGGACCTGGGCCAGAACACGGTGAAGATCTCGGTCGAGTGGTCGCGGGTCGAGCCGAGGCCGGGCGAGTACGACGAGACCGAGTTGGAGCACTACGCCGCTGTGGTCGAGTCGATGCGCGATGTGGGCCTGCAGCCTATCGTCGTGTTGCACCACTTCACGAATCCCATGTGGCTCGAGGGGTATGGCTGGTGGGACGGTGCGCAGGTGCCGGCCATGTTCTCCGCATACTGCCGGGTCGTGGCTGCCAGGCTCGCCGGCTCGGTCGACACGTGGATCACCATAAACGAGCCAATGCTGCTCGCGACCGCCGGCTACGTGTTCGGGGTGTGGCCTCCGGAGCGCCGCAGCTTGCCTGCGGGGCGTCGGGTCGCCCGCAATCTGGTCACGGCTCACCGGCTGGCGTACGACGCGGTCCACGATGTGGCGGGTGTGTGCCGCGTGGGGCCGGCGATCAACGTCACAGCGCTCAAGCACCCAGGGAAACCCACCGTGCCCGACAGACTCCTGGGCGGACCGCTGGACTGGCTCGCGAACCACTACTTCTTAGACAGCGTGTGCGAGCACGCCGATTTCATCGGCGTGCAGTACTACAGCCGGGCAACCGTTGCGCAGCTACTTTCGGGCGACCCACTGGCGGTCCCGCGAGGCATGCGCCGCCTGCCGAAGACCGACATGGGATGGGAGATCTACCCGAAGGGGCTGTACTACATGGTGCGCGACGTGTGGCGGCGCTGTGAGCTGCCGATCGTCGTGACGGAGAACGGCATCGCTGACGCGTCGGACACGAAGCGGGCGCAGTTCATACGGGACCATCTCGTGTGGCTGCACCGGGCGATCGAAGAGGGCGTAGATGTCCGCGGCTACCTGTACTGGTCGCTGATGGACAACTTCGAATGGCGGGAAGGGTTCAAGCCGCGGTTCGGGCTGCTTGAGGTCGACTACGAGAGCCAGGCACGTACGGTGCGTGAAAGCGCACGTTTCTACGAGCGGGTCTGCCGCACGAACAGCGTGCCCGCCACTGCCGCTGGGATGCTACGCTAGCGACGTCACGCCGAAAGGGGCTTGTCGCATGGACCTGTTCCTCACGATTCTCGGAGCGATCGCGGGGCTCGCGCTCGGCATGGTTGCGGGCTTGCGAGTCGGACGCATGCTCCAGGAGCGCAAGAACGCGTGGTACTGGGCTGCGAACACGTTGGTTCTGGTGCTGGGCGCTGCTGGCAACCTTACCGGCCTGGTGTTCAACCAGTGGTGGCTGGTCGTGGGCAGTTTGGCGTTCATTGGCGGTGGTCTGACGGGGCTGAAGTACGGGCTCGGTCGTAGTGTGGGCGTGTGGAGGATGCACGACGATTTCGTGCGCTCCGACGACCTGCCTCGAGGCTAGAGGGGGCACTGCCTCTAGCGCGCGTCACGCGCGCCGCTCGCTGCCTTACTCGCCGAGGACCTTGATGATGAGCCGCTTTGGACGGCGTCCGTCGAACTCCGTGTAGAAGATTGCCTGCCACGGGCCGAGGTCGAGCTGCCCGTCGGTGATCGGCACGATGACCTGGTGGTGCACAAGCAGGTTCTTCAGGTGCGCGTCGCCGTTGTCCTCTCCGCCTCGATGGTGGCGGTAGTCACCCGGGTCGGGGAACAACTCCTCGGCAACGTGTGTGGTACGCGGCTTCCAGCTCGGGGGCGCTATCTTGTCGAGCCACTCGAGCACGTCGGCCTGCAGGCCGGGCTCGTCGTCGTTGATCCACACGGCTGCAGTGATGTGCATGGCAGCGACGATCGCCATGCCCTCGCGGACCTGCGCCTCGTCGACGGCTGCCTGGACATCCTCGGTGATGCGCACGAACTCTCGCCGCTCGAGCGTGTTGAACGTCTTGTAGACGGTGTGGGACCTCATGGGCTGCCTTGTCGTCACGACCCCGACTGCTCGCGGTACCGCTCGCAGAAAGCGTACACGCGCTGGAGCGACACGTTGATCGGGATGCCTCTGAGCACGGTGGCGTCCCCATATTCGTCGACCAGCACCCAGCGCGGCAACCCCATGCCGAGCTCGTCTTCGTAGACCTCCCACGCGTCGATGAAGGCCGATGTCTGCGCGAACAGCTCGTAGGAGCGGACCTCCACCACGCCGTCGTAGGTGGTCTCGAGGTCGTCCATCGATGCGTCGATGTCTTCGATCCAGTTCACGTAGTTCAGCGCGTAGCGATCGAATCCGTCGGTGGACATCCCCTCGGGCGGCTCGACCCAGAAGAAGTACACGATTGGCGGGGTCGTGTGCTTTCGCGCGTTGGAGCCCTCGTAGGGCGCGGTGTAGCCGTCGTGCCCCTCAGCGAGGTAGTAGACCTTCGTGAAGCCGTGCCGGCGGAGATACGCTGCGCCCGCGCGTGACTTGGCTTCGACGCGGCTTGTGACCACCACAGGGGAGTCGGGATACCATCCGAGCGACGCTTCGGCAAGCGTGCTCAGCGGTACGATCTGCGCTCCAGACACGCGCTCGTCTTCGGCGGCCTTCTCGGTGTCGACGCATATCAGGCGCGCGCCTTGCGACTTGAGCAGGTCGACGGTCTTCTGCTCCGCAGGCTGCGGGCTTGCCGAGGAGGCAGCATCGCCCTTGTCTTCGCCCACTTCGCTTTCGGCCTCTGCCGCCTGGGTCGCGTTCTCGCTCGCCGGCGTTTCGGTAGCCGGGGCCGACGCGGTCGTCGCGGTTGCCGCAGAGGGTGGCGGGGATGCCGCCGTCGGTCCACTCGAGCAGCCGGCGGTCGCCAGTGCCGCAAGCGTCGCGAGCATGCCTGCAAGCACGAGCCGGGCGAGGCGCGCGGTCGGCTGGTTGACGGGTCGCTCCATCGTGTCCCTCCCCTGGACGGCGTCGATTTTGGTTATCGGCAAGGCATTCGGGCATGTTGAGTACAGGTCCTACGTGGTGACCTGCGTGCGACCGCCACCGACACGCACGCACGCGGCTGCTGGCGGGTGGTACGATTCGAACGAAGGGGAGAACCATCTCGTGAGGGGAAGACACATGCCCGATGAAGCTCACGCACTCGGCGTGTTCATCGATTTCGAGAACCTGGCGGTCGGTATCGAGAAGTCCAGACGGCGCTCGAAATCCGGCGGCACCAAAGAGATGTTCGACATGGGACGTGTTCTGGAGCGTCTCGTCGAGAAGGGCAAGGTCGTCGCGAAGCGCGCGTACGCCGACTGGGGGCGTTTCCAGGAATACGTCACACCACTGCACGAACTCGGCATCGAACTGATCGAGATCCCCGAGCGAGGCGTGACAGGCAAGAACTCGGCAGATATCCGACTGTGCGTGGACGCGATGGAGCTCTCGTACACAAGGGAGCACATCGACACGTTCGTCGTGGTGTCCGGCGATTCGGACTTCACCCCGCTTGTGAGCAAGCTCAAGGAGCACGGCCGCACGGTGATCGGGCTCGGGATGAAGGACTCCACGAGCGAGCTGCTTGCGGCGAACTGTGACGAGTTCATCTACTACGAGGACCTCGGCGCCGGACCGAAAGCGCCCGTCATCGGCGACAAGGTGCCTAAGAACAAGCGTCCCGCGTACAAGCTACTGCTCGAAACGCTCGAGGCGCTCCAGCGCGAGAACGTCGACGCGATGCACTCGTCGCTGGTCAAGGACACGATGAAGCGCAAGTCGCCGTCGTTCGCGGAGTCCTCGTACGGGTACCGTTCTTTCACGCAATTGCTCGAAGAAGCCCAAAGCCTGGGCTTCGTCACGCTGCGCAAAGACCCGCGTTCAGGCACCTGGGTCGTCGAGGGTTTCGCGGGTGAGCGATAGTACGCCGCCCCGGCGACCCGTTTGTCGCGCCTCCCGCGCGCTGTGCGCAACGCTCGCGGTGCTGAGCGCACTCGCGGCGTTGGCGGTATGCGCGGCGTGCTCCTCGGCAGGTGAACTCGACCGGACCACCGTCACGGTGGGCGACGCGTCGCTCGAGGTCTGGGTCGCGGACACGCTTGCGGCGCGTGACGCGGGTCTTGAGCAGGTGCCCAGGATCGAGCAGGGCGAGGGTATGCTCTTCGTGTGGGACGAGGCCGGGGTCCGCAGCTTCGCCATCAAAGACGTGGACTACGCCGTGGACCTGATCTTCGTATCTGCCGACGGGCGCGTGAGCGAGATAGTCCGGCTCGAACAGGAGAGAGACGAGAGCGCGACGAGCTCGCAGCCCGCGCGTTGGGCGATCGAGGCCACCGCTGGATGGGCGCGCTATGCAGGGGTCGAGGTCGGCGACGAGTTCGCGATCGAGTAGGGGGCGCGATGCTTCGCGCGGTGTGGGAGCTTCTCGTGGATACCTACGAGGGCTGGGCCGAAGACTCAGCCCCCGTGCTGGCCGCCGCGGCCGCGTACTACCTGCTCGTGACGATCGCCCCGCTGCTCCTGGTGTTGCTGTGGCTCGGCGGGATGGCGCTCGGCTCGCTCAATATCGACAGTCTCACAATCGGGCCGGGGGGAAGCATCGAGGCAACGCAGACGCTGAACCGATTGGCCGAGAACTACCGCGACAACATCGGCGGTAACGGGACGCTGGTCGCCCTCGGCATCGCCCTGTGGGCGCGTCGGCGTTCCTGGGTCGCCTGGTGGAATCGCTCGACATCGTGTTCGGGTCCACGGAGAAGGAACTCGAGGGGTGGAAGGTGTTTCTGCGTCGCAGGGCGTTGTCGCTGGCAGCGCTCGTGGGCCTGGTCGTGGTGGCACTCGGAGCAAGCGTCGCCTACACGGCCGTTCAGGCGGCGATATCAGCCGCCGAGTCCGCGATACACACCGGCCTGAGTGTGCCCGCGCCGCTGCAGACCCTGCTCGACGCCGGCCCGTGGGTCGGCGTGGCTGCCCTCACGGTGCTGTTCGGCCTGGCCTTCGCGTACCTGCCGGGCCGGCGCAACCGCTTTCGGGACGTGCTTCCCGGTGCGCTGTTCACCGCCGGGCTGTATGCCATCGGCCAAGCTCTGCTGAGCTGGTACCTGGGGAGGAGCAGCCTGATCACCGCTTACGGGGCTGCCTCGGGCTTCGTGGCCTTCGTGGTGTGGGCGTACTACACCATGCAGGTAGTGCTGTTCGGCGCGGAGTTCACCCGCGCTTGGATCGGCCGAGGAGGTCTGTCCGGCCTGCGTCAGTCGGCCAGAAGCGGGGAGGCCTGACGCACCCTACGCACCACGGCACGGGTCTCCTGGACCAAAATGTCCGGGGCGACCGGTTGGGACCAGGCCTTCTCGCTCGTCAGGCCTTTGGGCGCCCGCGCTCCTGAAGCGTAGGCGGACGCCTCTCGCCACTGGTCGGGCAGCTCCTCGGCCAGTTGAACGCCGAGTAGCTCGGCGAGCAGCAGCGTCCAGGCGCGCGGCACGACCGAGTATGTGCCGTAACCGCCGCCTCCGGTGCACGCGAGACGGCCCCCGCACAGCTGGTCCGCGAGGGACACGATGGCGCGGACGGTCGAGCGATAGCCCACCAGAGTGAGACCGAGGTGCGTGAGCGGGTCGTCGCGATGGGCGTCCGCGCCGCATTGAGCGACGATCACGTGCGGGGCGAAGGCGCGCGCGGCGTGTTCGACCACCTCGCGCATCACGATGTCGTAGCACGCATCATCGGCGTAGGGAGGCAGCGGCACGTCGATCGCCGAGCCGGGTGCCTGAGGCCCGCCGGTGTCGGTGACGCGTCCAGTGCCGGGGAACAAGTAGCGTCCGGACTCGTGCACGGACACGGTGAGCACGTTCGGGTCGTTCCAGAACGCTTCTTCGACGCCGTCGCCGTGGTGAGCGTCGATGTCGACGTACATCACGCGCAGGTCCGACCAGTCGCGGCGTGCCATCGCGATAGCGACGGCCGGGTCGTTGTACACGCAGAAGCCCGCTGCGCGGTCGCGGTGCGCGTGATGCAAGCCGCCAGCCACGGAGAATGAGCGGGTCGCCTCGCTTTCCAGCACCGAGCGGACGGCCCGGGCCGTGGCCCCGCACACCAGCATCGACGCCTCATGGATGCCGGTGATCGCCGGCGTGTCGCCAGGGCCCAGGCCGCGCTGAGGCACGAAGTGCCCCGGGTCGGCCGAGGCGCGCATGACCGTATCGATGTAGGCCGAATCGTGCACCAGTTCAAGGTCGGCGCGCGCTATCGTGTCGGGTTCCACGGTCCTTGCCACGCTTGCGCCGTGCGCTTCGCGCTGGGCTGGGGACTCTTCGGCCAGGATGCCGTACGCGCGCATGAGCCCGATTGCGAGCGTGAATCGCTCCGGCTTGAGCGGATGCTGTTTGCCCAGGTCGTACGATGCGATCTCGTCCGAGTACGGCACCACGACATCCATCGGTGACACCCCCTGGTCACTTGGTTCCCCACTTGGAGCCTGTGCCCCGCTGTCGTACAATACCTGTCTGCGCCTTCAGCCGCTTTCGCGGCGATCCCACGCGCAGCTACTCGCACCAGACCATCTCGGGGAGCCGGTTCCCCGTGCACGATGAGGAGGAAGTGTGGACCACACCAAGGCCTACGAGGTGCCTTTCTTCAGCCACTTAGGCGAGGTCCCGATCAAGCTCGACGATACCACGCTGCGCGATGGCGAGCAGACCGCCGGTGTGGTCTTCGCCAACCAGGAGAAGATCCGCATCGCCAAGCTGCTCGACGAGATCGGTGTGCACCAGATCGAGGCGGGCATTCCCGCCATGGGCGGCGACGAGCGCGACACGATCGAGCAGATCGCCCACCTGGGTCTGAATGCCTCGGTGCTCGCGTGGAACCGGGCCAACATCGCCGACATCAAGACCTCGATCGAGTGCGGTGTCGATGCCGTGGCGATCTCTTTGGCGACCTCGGATATCCACATCAAGACCAAGCTGCAGAAGGACCGCGCGTGGGTGCTCGATTCCATGCGCAAGGCCGTAGCGTTCGCGAAAGAGCACGGCGTGTACGTCTCCGTGAATGCGGAAGACGCCTCGCGCACCGAGATGCAGTTCCTGATCGAATACGCGCAAGCCGCCGAGGCCGAGGGCGCGGACCGCATCCGGTTCTGCGACACCATCGGGCTGATGGAGCCGTTCCGCTGCTACGAGGCGATCAAGACGCTGCGTGAGAACACCGGCTTCGAGATCGAGATGCACACGCACAACGACTTCGGTATGGCCGTGGCAAACGCGATCGCGGGCATTCGCGCTGGCGCGAGCTGGGTGAACGTGACGGTGGCCGGTCTCGGCGAGCGGGCAGGCAACGCCGCGCTCGAAGAGGTCGTGATGGCGCTCAAGTACATAGAGGACATCGGGACCGAGATCGACACAACGCGGTTCCGCGAGATCGGCGAGTACGTGATGGCGGCGGCGGGGCGGCGCATACCGGTCTGGAAGTCGGTCATCGGCACGAACATGTTCGCTCACGAGAGCGGCATCCACGCCGACGGCGTGATCAAGAATCCCAAGACGTACGAGGTCTTCGCGCCCGGCGAGGTCGGGCTCGAGCGGCAGATCGTCATCGGGAAGCACTCGGGGTCCAAGGCGATCGAGATGAAGTTCGACGAGTACGGTATCGAGCTTTCGAAGGAGCAGGCGGTCGAGCTGCTGCCGATGGTGCGCTCCCTGGCCATCGAGCTCAAGCGCAGCCTCTTCGACAAGGAACTGCTCTACGTCTACAACGATTACGTGAAGAAGAAGGCCGACGAGGCCGCAGTCGCCGAAGCTGGATAGGGTGATTCCGATAGCGGGCAAGACGATCGCCGAGAAGATCTTCTCGGCACACTCGGGACAGGACGCGCATGCGGGCGACATCGTGGTCGCCGAGGTCGACTTCGTGATGGGCCAGGACGGGACATCGCCGCTCGCCATTCGCGCGCTCGAGAACATGGGCGTTGAAGAGCTGTTCGACCCGGGCAAAGTCGCGGTGGTAATGGACCACAGCTCGCCGAGCCCAATCGAGGGCGTAAGCGCGCTTCACACCATCATGCGCGAGTTCGGCAAGAAGACCGGCTGCACCGTCTACGACGTTGGCGCGGGCGTGTGCCACCAGCTGATCCCCGAGCAGGGACACGTGGTCCCGGGCGACCTCATGGTTGGTTGCGACTCGCATACCTGCACGTACGGTGCGGTCAACGTGTTCTCGACAGGTGTGGGCTCGACCGACGGTGCCGCCGCGATGGCCGCGGGGAAGTTGTGGTTCAGGGTGCCCGAGACCATGAAGGTCACGTACGAGGGCGCGCTGCAACCCGGGGTATTCAGCAAGGACCTCATCTTGTACCTTGCGGGACAGATCGGCGTGGACGGCGCGACCTACATGGCGCTCGAATTCCACGGCCCGGTCATCGAGGCGCTCTCCGTGGACGCTCGCATGACGATCTCGAACATGGCTATCGAGGTCGGCGCCAAGGCGGGTCTCATGGAGGCCGACGAGAAGACCCTGGCCTGGTACCAGGGTCGCGGCGAGCGCGCCGCGCAGCCCGTGGCCCCCGACGCGGATGCCTCGTACACCAGCGAGCTCACCATCGACGCCTCGCAGGTCGTACCTCAGATCGCCAAGCCGCACGCCGTGGACAACGTCTCGCCGATCGAAGACGTTGCCGGCACACCGGTGCAGCAAGGCTACATCGGCACGTGTACGAACGGCCGGCTCGAGGACCTAGCTATCGCGGCGAAGATTCTCGACGGCCGGCGTGTGCATCCTGATGTGCGTCTCGTGGTCGCTCCCGCCTCGCGCCAGACCTACCTCGACGCCATGGAAGCCGGCTACATCCAAACGCTGGTGACCGCTGGTGCGGCAGTCGTCACGCCGGGCTGCGGGCCGTGCGTGGGCACGCACAACGGCGTGCCGTCCGACGGTGAGAACGTCATCTCGACGGCCAACCGCAACTTCAAGGGCCGCATGGGCAATAGCAAAGCGTTCATCTACCTCGGTTCTCCGGCGACGGTGGCCGCGTCCGTGATCGCGGGCGAGATCACCGATCCTCGGCATTACTTCGAGTAGGATGGCCCAGGAGAGCGACAGGAGAACACACCGATGGAATTGACGGCCAAGGCCTTCAAGTACGGCGACGACATCAACACCGACTACATCATCAGCGGCAAGTACAAGTTCAAGTCCAACGACATGGAGGCGATGGCCGTTCATGCGATGGAGGACCTCGACCCGCGTTACTACGAGAAGGTCAAGCCCGAAGGCGGCTTCCTGGTGGCCGGCAAGAACTTCGGCATGGGGTCGAGTCGCGAGCAAGCGCCGCTGGTGCTGATCCACAGCAACACCAAGGCGGTGCTCGCCAAGTCCTTCGCGCGCATCTTCTTCCGTAACGCGATCAACACCGGGTTGCCGGTCGTCGAGTGCGACACCGACCTGATCGAAGACGGGGACGAGCTTGCGGTCGACCTGCAAGCAGGGCGGGTACACAACATCACGAAGGGAACGGATATCCCATTCTCACCGTTGCCGCCCGTCATGGAGCAGCTGCTGGCCGACGGCGGTTTGGTCGAACACTTCAAGAAGCATGGGGGATTCAACCTCTAGAGGCGGGTGCACAGCATGAGCGCGATTCCTGAAGTCATCGTCGACGGGAAGCTCGTCGGCACCAAAGAGCAGATCGCTGAGCGTGTGGCCCGCAACAAGAAGGTGCGCGCGGGTGTGTTCGACATCCTTTCAGGTGACGACCGCGCACAGCGCGTGCTTGCCGCCCGATCGATCCACGTGGTAGCGGTCGAGGAGCCGGACGTGCTCAAGGAGTATGGGGAGCAGATGGCCGACGCCCTCGAGAAGCCGGAGGCCCAGACTCGCTGGGAGATCCTCGGCGCACTCGAGAAGATGGTGGCCGTGGACGCGCGGGTAGTGGACAGGGCTCTGACACCGGCGCAGACCGCGTTACACGACGCGGAGTCTGGCGTGGTGCGCCTAGCGGCGTTTCGCATGCTAGCCGCATACGGCGCCACGACCGAACGGCGCAGTGAGAAGGTGTGGCCGCTGCTCGACGAGGCGATCCGCGTCTATCACGGCGATCCCGAGTTCACGCAGATGCTCTCCGGCGTGATTCGGCTCGTGTCAGGCAACGCGTCGCGCGAGGTCAAGATAGCAGCCGCCGACACTATGGCCTTCGACGCCGAGCACAGCAAGGGCCTGGTAGGGCGGCGTGCCAAGCGCATCGTCGACTGCGCCCCGAAGCGCCGCAAGCGCCCGTAGGGCATTCACGCACAAGACACGGTGGCGGAGCGCCGCGCACCGGGCGAGAATCGATCACTTGTCCGCGGACGCGCCATCGGTGAGGCGTCCACGAACACGAGAGGACCATCAACGTGGCACAGCACACAGTAACGCTCATTCCCGGTGACGGGATCGGCCCGGAGATCACCAGCGCCATGCGCCAGGTCGTCGAGGCCACCGGCGTGGACATCGAGTGGGAGGTCGTCGAGGCCGGCGCCGACGTCATGGACAAGTACGGCACCCCGCTGCCAGACCACGTGGTCGAGTCGATCCGCAAGAACCGCGTGGCCATCAAAGGGCCGATCACTACGCCGGTGGGCACGGGGTTCCGCAGCGTGAACGTTGCTTTGCGCAAGGCGCTCGACCTGTACACGAATCTTCGGCCGGCTTTCTCGATCGAAGGCACGGGCGCGCGTTACGACAACGTTGACCTGGTGATATGCCGAGAGAACACCGAGGACTTGTACGCCGGCATAGAGTTTGAGCAGGGCACGCCCGATGCCGCGGAGCTCATCCGGTGGGTGGAAGACAAGGGCGCGGGCACCATCCGCCCGGACTCCGGCATCTCGCTCAAGCCGATCTCGGTCACGGGCTCTCGCCGCATTGTGAAGTTCGCCTTCGACTACGCGATCGCCAACGGCCGCAAGAAGGTCACCGCGGTGCACAAGGCCAACATCCTCAAGCACTCCGACGGCCTGTTCCTGAAGGTCGCCCGCGAGGTGGCCGAGGAGTACTCGGACTCCGGCATCGAGTTCGAGGACTACATCGTGGACGCCACCTGCATGCAGCTCGTGCTGCATCCCGAATGGTGGGACGTGCTCGCGCTGCCGAACCTTTACGGCGACATCGTGAGCGACCTGTGCGCTGGGTTGATCGGCGGGCTCGGTATGGCGCCGGGCGCGAACATCGGTGACGAGTGCGCGGTCTTCGAGCCGGTTCACGGCTCGGCGCCCAAATACACCGGCAAAGACATGGCGAACCCGACAGCCGAGATCCTGTCTTCCGTGCTCATGCTCAACCACCTGGGAGAGCGCGAGGCGGGGGAGGGCGTGTTGCGGGCGGTGCGCACCGTGTTGGCCGACGGCGAGCGCGTGACCTACGATATCCGCAGGACGCGGTTCGGCAGCACCGACGGAGCTGTCGGCACGCAGGAGTACGCAGACGCACTGATCCAACACCTGTAGCGGGGGCACGGTGCCCTCGCGGGAGGCGACGTGACCGACAAGCCTGAAGGCGGCGGCGGGATCTTCGGCGAGGGAGAATCGCCGGAGTCTCGTGAGGTCCCCATGTCGATGGCCGAGCGGCTTCGCGAACGGCCTTTCTTGTGGGGTGCCGTCGCCGTCGTCCTCGTGCTTGTGATCGGCCTTGCGGTCTCGTATGCCGTGCACAGGCCGAGCGAGCCGAAGGATTCGTCGTTGGGCGGGTTCGACCCGGTTGAAGGCGACGCGAGCGGGGCCACCGATGCGGATGCCCTAGGGTCGGGCGGTAGCGGTGGCAAGGAGGCCGATGCCGATAACGGCGATACCGCCGACGGCGCGTCCGCTCCTGGCGCCTCAGGCAGCGCCGGCGACGCGGGCGCAGGAGACGATGCCGAGATCCCGGCCCCCGCCCCGATGATCGCGTACCGGCTCGACGGCGCATTGTGGGTGGCGCGCGAGGACGGAGCGCAAGCTGTTCGCCTGACCGATGCAGAGCGCGGCACGTTCGCGCTGTCGCCCGACGGCGAGACGCTCGCGTACGTGGACGCGAACGCGGGTGAGATCTTCCTTGTGAACGTGGATTCGGGCACGAGCGTTGATGTCGGACCTGCCGAGGACGTGCGGCCGTGTTGGGCGGCGGACTCCTCCCTCGTGGCTTACACCGCGGTCGAGGCGTCGGCACTGAAGGCCCGCGTGGTCGGACCCGGTGGGAGCGGGGGCGTGACGGTAGGCGCAGGGCACACGCCGTGCCTGTCGCCGGACGGCTCCCGGATCGTCTTCGTCGCGCACAGCGTCCCCGGCGAAGTCGGTACGGCTATCGTGGCCGACGCGGACGGCTCCAACGCCGGCGGCATCGGCGTCAAGGCGAGCGAGATCGTGTGGGGTGGTGACGGCCTCGTGTTCGCGATCTCGGAGGTCCGGCCAGGCGAGGAGCGGATTCTCACGTGCGCGGTCGACGGCTCCTTAGCCCGTGTGATCGTGCCGGAGATGGGCAAGGACAAGCCGGTGATGTACGCGTCGCTGCTGGTATCGCCGGACGGCGAGCGTCTGGCGTATGCGGCCCACGGTGACGACGGCTTCTCGCGTGCCGAGATCGTCGAGTTCGCCGAGCCCTCGCGGGTCTCGCTGTCCGTGCGCCGGGACACCTATCCCGTGAGCTGGAGCGCGACCGGCGAACGGCTCTACTTCGTGGAAGGCAATGCGTTCCAGGGCGAACCCACGTCGCTCTTGAGTGCCACCGTCGAGGGTCTCGGGCGTACGGAAGTGGTGAGCGGCGCGGGGCTCTAGCAGGGGTGCGCGCTGGTGCGGCGTGGGACCGGGGGCCATTTGACTCTCGCGGCGCTGTTCGCATGATGCAGTTGTCGCTGTTCGCGGGCACGCGGTATACTCCCGACCTACAACTGAATCGAACAAGGCGTTGACGGGGAGAAGTAGAGGCCAACCTTGGCTTCAGAGAGCCGGGTGGCGGTGGAAGCCCGGCCCAAGACGTCTCGAAACTGCCCCCCGAGCCACCCGGACGAACGCTGCGGACGCCTGACACTTGCGGACGATCTTCGCACGGAACCGCGGCAACTAGATCGGGTCGGTGGCATCCGTTACCTGCCGTACGAGTGGACGTTTCCGCCGTGCCGGCCGACCGGCGCACGGGCCGGAAGCGTCAAGCGGGGTGGTACCGCGGGAGTCGTGCAGCTCTCGTCCCGGCGCGGGCGCGAGCATGCGGCCCGCGGTTTTTCGTTTGTGTGGGCCACCGCCGCGACTACCGGGAAGGACCCGGTACGCAGCGCTTGCTCGTGCGGCAACGGAGCACCTGACGTTAGGGAAGGTGGACGATGCAGCTGAAGAGCGAGCGCATGAAGACCGGGGCGGCCAAAGCCCCGCACCGTAGCCTGCTCAAGGCGAACGGCCTGACCGACGCTGAGATCGCGCGACCCATCGTAGCGGTCGTGAACTCGGTCAACGACGTGATCCCCGGCCACCTTATGCTCGACAAGATCGCCGATGCGGTGAAGGCCGGCATCTACATGTCGGGCGGCACCCCACTGGAGTTCGCCACCATCGGCGTGTGCGACGGCATCGCCATGAACCACGCTGGCATGCGCTATTCGCTCGCCTCACGTGAGGTGATCGCGGACAGCGTGGAGCTGGTGATCCAGGCGCACGCCTTCGACGCCATGGTCATGATCCCGAACTGCGACAAGATCATCCCCGGCATGCTCATGGCGGCCGCCCGCCTCGACATCCCTACGGTGGTTGTGTCGGGCGGGCCCATGTTGGCCGGCAAGTACAGGGGTCACGACGTGGACTTGGACACCGTGTTCACCGCGGTGGGCAAGGTCAAAGCCGGCGACATGACTGAGGACGAGCTGTGCGAGCTGGAGAACGCCGCGTGTCCCACGTGCGGCAGCTGTGCGGGCTTGTTCACCGCGAACTCTATGAACTGTCTGACCGAAGCCATCGGGATGGGGCTACCTGGCAACGGCACCATCCCCGCCGTGTACTCCGAGCGGATCCGGCTGGCCAAGCGCGCGGGCGTGCGCGTGATGGAGCTGCTCCAGGCCGGGGTGACGGCGCGCGACATCATGACGCCCGACGCGATCCGCAACGCGATGACGCTCGACATGGCGTTCGGCGGCTCGAGCAACACCGTGCTGCACCTCACCGCCATCGCGCACGAGGCGGGGTCTCCGATCACGCTCGACGACTGGCAGGCGGTATCGTCGGCGACTCCGAACCTGTGCCGCATCTCGCCGGCCAGCGAGTACCACATGGAAGACCTGTACTGGGCCGGCGGTATCGCGTCGATTTTCGCCGAACTCGACAAGAAGGGCCTGGTAGTGCGGGATGTGCCTACGGTCGACGGTCGCACCATCGGCGAGCTTGCCGACCGCGCGCCGGGTGCCGACGGCAAGGTCATCCGTCCCATCGAGGACCCTTTTTACAGGGAGGGCGGCCTGAGGGTGCTCAGGGGTAACCTGGCGCCTGACGGCTGCGTCGTCAAACAGTCCGCCGTGCCCGCCGAGATGCGCGTCCACACCGGGCCGGCTCGCGTCTTCGACTCCGAGGACGACGCGGTCGAAGCTATCTTCGGCGGGAAGATCGAGAAAGGCGACGTCATCGTGATCCGCTACGAGGGCCCGCGAGGCGGGCCGGGCATGCGCGAGATGCTCACTCCGACCTCGGCGATCAGCGGGATGGGACTGTCCACGAGTGTGGCGCTGATCACCGACGGGCGCTTCTCTGGCGCCACCAAGGGCCCGGCCGTGGGGCACGTGAGCCCCGAGGCCGCGGCGGGTGGCCCGATCGCGCTTGTGGAGGAGGGCGATGACATCACCATAGACATCGATGCGGGGACGATCACGCTTGCCGTCACCGAGGAGCGGCTCGCGGATCGCCGCCGTCATCTGGAGCAACCCGAGCCGAGGGTCACGAGCGGGTACCTTGCCCGCTACGCACGGCTCGTCTCCAGCGCGGACGAAGGAGCGGTGCTGTTATGAGCGACATCATTACGGGCGCGGACGCGTTGGTCCGCGCATTGGAGGCCGAAGGGGTCGACTTGATGTTCGGCTACCCCGGCGGCGTGGTCCTGCCGATATACGACGCCCTCTACGAGGCGAGCGACAAGATCCGCCACATCCTGACCCGGCACGAGCAAGGCGCGGTGCACGCCGCCGATGGCTACGCTCGCGTCACGGGCAAGCCCGGCGTTGCACTCGTCACGAGCGGACCGGGCGCAACGAACACCGTAACGGGCATTGCGAACGCGTACATGGACTCCGTGCCGCTGGTCGTGTTCACAGGGCAGGTGGCGACGCATGTGATCGGCACGGACGCCTTCCAGGAGTCCGACATCACCGGCATCACCATGCCGATCACTAAACACAACTACCTAGTGAAGGACCCGAACGAGCTTCCCGAGGTCATCAAGGAAGCGTTCCACATCGCCTCGACGGGACGGCCGGGACCTGTCCTGGTAGACCTTCCGGTCGATGTCAGTCGGGGTGAGGTCGAGTTCGAGTATCCCGCTGCGTGTAACCTGCCCGGCTTCAAGCCCACGTTCAGGGGCCACGCTAAGCAGATCAAGCAGGCTGCCGCAATGATCGCCAAGGCGCGCAAGCCCCTGCTCTACATCGGCGGGGGTGTTATCGCTGCCGAGGCGGCCGACGAACTCAAGGAACTCGCCGAGCTGATGCAGCTGCCGGTCACGACCACGATGATGGGCAAGGGGTCCTTCCCCGAGGACCACCACCTGTGGATCGGCATGCCCGGCATGCACGGTGCCAAGTACACCAACTACGCCATGACGGAGACGGACCTGCTCATCGCCATCGGGGTTCGGTTCGACGACCGTGTCACGGGCAAGCTGCAGACGTTTGCGAGCAAGGCCAAGGTCATCCACGTGGACATCGACCCGGCCGAGATCGGCAAGAACAAGATGGTCGACGTGCCCATCGTGGGCGACGCGAAATACGTGCTGGCCGGTCTCGTGGCCGAGCTGCGCAAAGGCGGTGTCGAGCCGCGTACCGACGCGTGGATGCGCGCGATCGACGATTGGCGCAACCGGTTCCCACTGCACTATGGCAGCGACGATAATGTGCTGTATCCGCAGTACGTCGTGCAGCGCGTGGACGAGCTCACGAAGGACCGCGACACCATTCTGGCCACGGAGGTCGGCCAGAACCAGATGTGGGCGTGCCAGTTCTACCACGTCCGCCGGCCGCGAACCTGGGTCTCCTCCGGCGGTCTGGGCACCATGGGTTTCGGATTGCCGGCAGCGATGGGTGCACAGGCCGGTCGGCCCGATGCGCTCGTCGTGGACATCGCCGGGGACGGTTCCATCCAGATGAACTCCCAGGAGATGGCCACATGCGCGGTCAACATGCTGCCGGTCAAGGTCGTCATCCTCAATAACGGTTACCTGGGCATGGTCCGGCAGTGGCAGGAGCTGTTCTACGGCAAGCGCTACAGCGAGACCGTGCTGTCACAACAGGTCCCAGACTTTCTCAAGCTGGCCGAAGCGTACGACTGGCTCGGGGTCAGGGTCGAGAAGGCGGAGGATGTGGATGACGCCCTCACACGGGCGTTCGACCATCCTGGTCCAGCGCTCGTGGACATGCGTGTCGCACGCGAGGAATGCGTGTTCCCGATGGTAGCGCCCGGCGGGTCGATCGACGAGATGCTGGGCGGCATCCCCGGGGGCCCGGTCTCTGAAATGCTGGACGACGAGCTCCTCGAGGAGGTGTGGGAGTAGATGCAGCACACACTCTCGGTTCTCGTTGAGAACAAGCCCGGCGTGCTCACGAGAGTGACCTCGCTGTTCGCGCGCCGGGGCTTCAACATCGATTCGCTCGCGGTGGGCGTGACCGAAGACCCTACGCAGTCGCGCATCACGCTCGTGGTGAGCGCGGCCGAAACGCCGCTGGAGCAGATCACCAAGCAGCTCCACAAGCTCGTGAACGTGATCAAGATCCAGGACCTCGAGCCGGGCGAGCGCATAGACCGCGAACTGGTGTTGTTCAAGGTCAACGCACCGCCGGAGCGCCGTCACGAGGTCATCGAGGTTGCGAACGTATTCCGGGCCAAGATCGTCGACGTGGGCAAGAACAGCCTGACGATCGAGGCGACGGGCTCAACGGACAAGCTATCGGCGATGGAGGACCTGCTTAGAGCATACGGAATCAAGGAACTGGCTCGCACGGGGAAGATCGCCCTCGCGAGGGGCTCGAAGGAAAGCTAGGAGGGGTAGCCGCTATGGCGACAATCTACTACGAGAGCGATTGCGATATCTCGCTCGTCCAGGACCGCAAGATCGCGGTCATCGGGTACGGCTCGCAGGGTCACGCGCACGCGCTGAACCTGCACGATTCAGGGTGCGATGTGCGTGTCGGACTTCGCACCGGCTCGAAGACATGGGACAAGGTCAAGGAGGACGGCCTCAAGGTCACCACGGTGCGCGAGGCGGCCGCCGAGGCCGACATCGTTATGGTCCTCGCTCCCGACGAGCTGCAGGCGCACATCTACTACAGCGAGATCCACGAGTCGATGACGGCGGGCAAGGTCCTAGCGTTCGCCCACGGCTTCAACATCCACTTCAACCAGATCGAGCCGCCGGACGACATCGACGTGGTCATGATCGCGCCGAAGGGTCCAGGTCACATGGTCCGCCGCGTGTTCACGGAAGGCTCCGGCGTCCCGTGCTTGATCGCCATACAACAGGACGCGACCGGCAACGCGCGTGACATAGCGCTGTCGTGGGCCGCTGGCATCGGTGGCGCGCGCGCCGGCGTGATCGAGACCACCTTTGCCGAGGAGACCGAGACCGACCTCTTCGGCGAGCAGGTCGTGTTGTGCGGCGGACTCACCCAGCTCGTGCAGTCGGCTTTTGAGACGCTCGTGGAGGCCGGCTACCAACCCGAGGTCGCATACTTCGAGTGCATGCACGAGGTCAAGCTGATCGTCGACCTCATGTACGAGGGCGGCATGGCCAAGATGTTCGACTCGATCAGCAATACCGCCGAGTACGGCGCGTACGTCACCGGACCACGGATCATCACCGACGAGACTCGCGACACCATGGCGCAGGTCCTGTGGGAGATCCAGAACGGCGAGTTCGCCCGTGCGTGGATCTCGGAGAACCGGGCCGGGTCGCCACACTTCAAGGCGATGCGTCGCATCACCGCCGAGCACATGATCGAGGACGTCGGAGGCGAGCTGCGCGACATGTTCGCGTGGCTCAAGAAGGAAGACCAGTAGGGCAAGCGGCGGCTGCGCGAGGCGGCGCGCCCGTGTGAACAGTCGGGAGACAGAAGAGATGAAGAAGCGCTACCTGATGACTCCGGGGCCGACCCCGGTCCCGGCCGAGGTCTTGCTCGCGCAAGCTCGGCCCATCATCCATCACCGCACGCCGGATTTCTCGGCCACCCTCGTGGAGGTCGTCGACGGCCTGCGGTACGTGTTCCAGACCCAGAACGACGTGCTGGTCATGGCGTGCTCGGGAACCGGCGTGATGGAGTCGGCGATCGCGAACTGCTTCTGCCCCGGCGACACTGTCATCGTGACGCGCAACGGTAAGTTCGGTGACCGAATGAAGCAGCTGTCCGAGGTCTACGGCCTGAACATGGTGGACCTGTCGTACGAATGGACCGAGACGGTCAAGCCGGCAGATATCGCCAAGGCGCTCCACGAGCACCACGACGCCCGCGGCGTGATCGTGACGCAGTCCGAGACCTCATCGGGCGTGCTCAACGACGTGAAGACCATCGCCGAGATCACAGCCTCGCATCCTGATTGCGTGCTGATCGTCGATTCGATCACCGGCATCGGTGCGGTGGACTGCAAGACCGACGAGTGGGGCTTGGATGTGGTCATGACCGGCTCGCAGAAGGGCCTCATGCTGCCGCCGGGCCTGGCAGCGATCAGCGTGTCCGAGAAGGCGTGGCGCGCTTACGAGCGCTCCACGCTGCCGAAGTACTACTTCGACTGGGGGCGTTACAGGAAGTCTCTCGGCAAGGACACCACCCCGTTCACGCCGCCGGTGTCGCTCATCATCGGTCTGGCCGAGGCGCTCAAGATGATTCGCGAAGAGGGCCTCGAGAACACGATCGCGCGCCATTCCATGCTTGCCGAGGCGACTCGCCGAGGATGCGAAGCGCTTGGGTTGAAGCTGTTCGCGCCGCCTGAGGGTCGCGGTTCGGCCGTGACGCCGGTGTGGGTGCCCGAAGGCGTGGATGGCAAGGCCATCGTGAAGATGATGAAGGACACGTACGGCGTGACCATCGCCGGCGGCCAAGACGACTACGCGGGGCGGATCTTCCGCGTCGGCCACCTCGGCTACTTCGGCGAGTTCGACATCATCACCACGCTGGCGGCTCTCGAGATGACCCTGGCACAGCTGGGGTACGAGTTCGAGCGCGGCGCCGGCATCAAGGCCGCCGAAGCCGTCTTCATGGGGGAGTAGGAGCGCAGATGAAGGTACTTGTTGCAGAGAAGATTGCCGCGGCCGGCGTGGTGCGGCTCAAGCGGGACTTCGAGGTCGACGAGAAGCTCGACCTGTCGCCCGAACAGCTTGTCGCCGAGATTCCCGCGTACGACGGGCTCATCGTGCGTTCGGCCACGCGCGCGACGCGCCAAGTCATCGAGGCCGGCGTGAACCTAAAGATCATTGGCCGGGCGGGTGTGGGCGTGGACAACGTGGATGTCCAAGCCGCGACCGAACGCGGCATCATCGTGTGCAATGCGCCCACGTCGAATATCGTCTCGGCCGCCGAGCACACTATGGCACTGCTGCTGGCCCAAGCCCGCAACATCCCACAAGCCGCTGCCTCGATGCGCGAGTGCAAGTGGGAACGCTCGAAGTTCACAGGCACCGAGCTGTACGAGAAGACGTTGGCGATCTTCGGTCTCGGACGTATCGGGTCGCTGGTGGCGGAACGAGCTCGTGCCTTCGGCATGCGGCTCATCGGCTACGACCCCTACACCACGCCGGAGCGCGCTTCGGCGATGGGCGTCGAACTCATCGAGGACCTGGACGAGATCTTGGCCCAAGCGGACTTCGTGGCCGTGCACCTGCCGAAGACGAAAGAGACGATCGGCATGTTCGGCCCCGAGCACTTCGCGAAGATGAAGGACGGCGTGCGGCTCGTGAACACGGCGCGTGGCGGGATCTACCAGACCGAGGCGCTCGCCGACGCGCTCAAGAGCGGTAAGGTCGCATCCGTCGGCATCGACGTCTTCGAGGTCGAACCGTGTACCGATTCGCCGCTGGTGGAGCTGGACAACGCCATTCTCACGCCTCACCTCGGTGCTTCCACCGCGGAGGCGCAAGACCGGGCCGGTGAGCAGATCGCGGAGTACGTGGCCGCGGGGCTGCTGGGCAAGATGGTCCCCACGGCGGTCAATATCGCTCCTGTCGCGCCCGACGTGTTCGAGAAAGTGGGCCCGTTCATCGACCTGTGCGAGAAGGTCGGAGCCATGGTTCCGCAGGTCGCCCGCAGCGGCGTGGAGTCACTTGCGGTGAAGTTCATCGGCGGTCTGGCCGAGACCGACACCCGCATCCTTACCACGGCCGTTCTCAAGGGCATGCTCAGCGTGGTCAGCGCCGAGTCGGTGAACTTCGTCAACGCCGACTACCTGGCCGAGCAGCGGGGCATCTCGGTGACCGAGACTAAGCGCAGCGAGACCCACGACTACGTGTCGATGGTGGCGGTCAAGGCCGAGACACCGACGGGTCCTGTTGAGATCGGCGTGACCCTCATGGGCAAGAAGAACACGCCTCGGCTCGTATCGTTGTACGGGTTCGACCTCGACATGCAGCCGTCGCAGTACATGTCGTTCTTCCTGTACGAGGACCGCCCGGGCATGATCGGCAAGGTCGGCACCATCCTGGGGGCTCGCGGCACGAACATCGCCTCCATGCAGGTCGGGCGCAAGAAGGTCGGCGGCAATGCGCTCATGGGCATCAACGTCGACACGCCCGTTACACAGGACGTGCTCGACGAGATCGTGAGAGAGGCCGGGATCGAGGACGCTTGGAGCGTCGAGCTGTAGCCATGATCTCGAGAGCCGGACAACTCCCGTTCTACGGGCGACTTAGCTAGCCGGTCGGTCCCTTGCGGACCGCCGGCTGGTTGAGATTACTGCAAGCTCGCTCGGGAGGAACGACGCTCCCCGAGGGGTGAAGGCCCGACGAAGGAGCACTCGCTCTCCATGGCTGACGACATGTCCTACACGATTCCCCGTGCATTCGAGCGCGGAGCCTGGCTGCTGCTGCTGGCGGTAGCTGGCTTCGTGCCGTTGTTCGTGACCAACACGTCGCTGTTCGGCGACGTTTACGGGGCGTGGACGCTGGACGCCGTCAGCTTGCCGAAGAGTGCGGCGATCATGGTGCTCGCCGGGCTGGGACTGGCCATGTACTGCATCGCTGTCACCACTGGCCGTGCTGCCGCGCGTTGGGGTGGTGTGGTGATGGGGCTTGCCTGGGCGTTGGTCGTCTGGACGGCGATAAGCGCCGCAGCTTCGCCGAGTACCGGTATCACGCTGTTCGGCGACTGGCAGCGCAACGAAGGCCTCGCCGCATTCGCGGGATACGCGATCGTGCTGACTTTGACGGTGCAGGTCGTCACGGGCGGGCGGAGGCTCGAAACGCTTGCATCGGTGCTGGTGGGTTCGGGCACGATCGTCGCAGCATATGGGGTCATGCAGTACGGAGGGGCTGACCCGTTCGCGTGGCCGGAGCAGACGTTCGGGACGCGGATGTTCGGCACGTTCGGCAACCCGGACCTGTACGCGGCCTTCCTGGTGATGCCGTTGGTCTTGGCCGCGGGCTTGGCGTTGGCGTCCAACCCCGGGACTGCCAGGTACTGGTTCGCGTCGGTCGCGTTCCTGGTGATCGGCACGGCACTGTTGCTGTCGTTCGTGCGCGGAGCGTGGATCGGAGGGGTTGTCGGACTGGTCGTGCTCGGCATCGCGGTATGGCGAGGAGGTTCACGGCTGTCAGCGGGACACGCTCGGCTGGTCGTGGCGGGTGCTGTCCTGGCGGTGGCGGTGGGCGCCTGGACGGTGTTCAGCCCGCAAGAGGGGCTGAGTGTGGTCGAGCGCGCCGCCTCGGCATTCGACCTGGAGGGTGGCAGCGTGGGCGAACGGATCGACACGTGGCGGGTTGCCGCCAGGGCCGGGCTCGAGCGTCCGGTGGTCGGCTACGGCCCCGATACGTTCGTGCGCGCGTTTCGACTTCACGCCGACGAGTCGTGGTGGAGCGTGGCGGGCCATGCTAGAAGTGCGAACAATGCTCACAGTCTGCCCATCCAGTACTGGGTGACGATCGGGATCCCAGGTGTCGTCATCGCGCTGACGGCGGTGGTGTGGGCGCTGGCTCATTCCTTCGGTAACGCATTTCGGCGAGACGCAGGTGACGCGCGTCTAGCGTATTCGGCGATGTGGGCAGGCGTGGTCGCGCTCGCGGTCACGTTGCTCAGCGGCGTGACGACTCCGATGGTCGTGGTGTGGCTGTGGCTCGGCATGGGTGCCGTTGTCGCCGCGCGTTCGCACAAGTTCACGACCCCGGGTTCCGTTTCTCGCGCTCTCGCGAGCGTGGTCGCTGCACTGTTGGTGGGCTATGCGATGTGGGGTCTCATGTGGTTGCGCGCGGACAACCTTGCTGCTCAGGCCCGGACGCAGGCCGATCTCACGACGGCCATCCGGCTGCTGGATGTCGGCATCGAGGCGAACCCGTTGCCTCAACAGTACCGGCTGATGCGAGGCGGCATCCACGATGCGTACCTGGGCAGCGCTGTCGCTGCCGGCGCCTCGCAAGTAGACGTGCTCGACGCGGCGGACCGGGTCATCGACTCGTACCGGATGGCCGTCCAGGCGGACCCCACAGACGCACTGGCCAGCATCCAGCTTCTGCACGCGTACAATCAGCGCTATGAACTAGCTGCGGACGATGCGGCCGCAGCGAGCGCTCTTCGGCTCGCCGAAAGCGTGGGGGCCGAGTGGCCCGACATGCCCGACGTGCGGAACGAGTCGGCCCGGGCGCACATGCACGTTGACGATCTGCGAACTGCCGAGGAGGATGCGCGAGCCGCGGTCTCGCTGGACCCTGCGTTCGCGTACGCATGGCTGACGCTGGGTGAAGTGCTGGAGCGTTCAGGGCGTGCCGAAGAGGCTGCACAGGCTGTGGGCACGGCGGTCGAGCTGGACCCGAGCGATCCGTCGGCCGTGCTCAAGCTCGAGGAATTGACTGCCGGAGGCGGCTCATCATAGATGGATGAGTACAACGTGAAGGGTGAGGACGAGATGGCTGGCGACCGTGTCTACATATTCGATACGACGCTGCGCGACGGGGAGCAATCGCCGGGCGCTTCGATGAACACCGAGGAGAAGCTCGAGATCGCTCGGCAGCTCGTGCGGCTCGGCGTGGATGTCATCGAAGCTGGCTTCCCGATATCGAGCCCGGGCGACTTCGAGAGCGTGGCGCGCATCGGCGCAGAGGTAGGGGACGCGTGTATCGTGTGTGCGCTGTCGCGGGCGGTGTCGGCCGATATCGAGGTGGCGGCGAACGCCCTCAACAGTGCCGCCAGGCCTCGCATCCACACCGGCATCGGCGTGAGCGAGTCGCACCTGCGAGACAAGCTACGCATCAGTCGCGACGAGGCACTCGAGCGCGGTGTCGCCGCGGTCAAGCTCGCGCGCGAGTACGTGGAAGACGTGGAGTTCTATGCGGAGGACGCTGGGCGTGCGGACCCGGCATTCCTATACCGGATGATCGAGGCGGTCGTCGCAGCGGGAGCAACGGTCGTGAACATTCCCGACACGACGGGCTATGCGTACCCCGATCGCTTCGGCGCGCTGATCGCCGGCCTCATGGAGCATGTGACGGGCATCGAGAACGTGGCGGTATCCGTGCACTGCCACAACGACCTCGGTATGGCGACCGCGAACGCGCTCGCCGGCGTGGCGGCAGGAGCCCGGCAGATCGAGTGCACCATCAACGGTCTCGGTGAGCGTGCCGGGAACACCGCCATGGAGGAAGTCGTCATGGCGCTGCGCCAGCGGCAAGACATCTTCGGCGTGGACACGGGCATCAACACCCGCGAGATCATGCGCACGTCACGTCTCGTGTCGAGCATCACGGGTATCAACGTCCAACCGAACAAGGCGATCGTGGGCGCCAATGCGTTCGCACACAGCAGCGGCATCCACCAAGACGGCGTGCTCAAGGAGCGCACCACATACGAGATCATCGATCCCGCCGAAGTCGGCGTGGGCGGCTCGAGCATCGTGCTCACGGCACGCAGTGGGCGGCACGCTCTGCGGCACCGCCTTGAGGAGCTGGGTTTCGCGCTGGACGACACCGAGTTCGAGCCGGTCTACGAAGCGTTCCTGGAACTCGGCGACAAGAAGAAGGAAGTCTACGACGAGGACCTTGAGGCGCTTGTCGGGGAGCAGGAGCGGACGCTTCGCGAGGTCTACCACCTGCAGACCGTGCACGTGATGTGCGGCGAGCCCGGCATCCCGACCGCCACCGTCGAGCTCGTGGACAGCGACGGCAACCACCTGGTGGATTCGAGCCACGGTACCGGACCGGTCGACGCAGTCTACAAGGCGATCAACCGTATGATCGATGTGGAGAACGACCTGACCGAGTTCTCCGTGAAGTCGGTCACCCGCGGCATCGACGCGCTCGGTGAGGTCACCATTCGCGTACGCAGCGCTGACGATCGCGTATTCACTGGCCGCGGGGCTCACAGCGATATCATCGTGGCCTCGGCGCGTGCGTACACCAACGCGCTGAACCGGCTGCTCGTGAGCCAGACCAAGTCAGTGGCCGAGGAGCTGTGAAACGCGACGGCTCCTCGGCACAGTAGACGCCCCGACGCATCAAGGAGATATCGCATGACTCGACCGATGACCATCACCGAGAAGATCTTGGCGGCGCACGCCGGCGTGGATGAAGTGGTTCCCGGGCAGCTCGTGGAGTGCGCTCTCGACATCGTGCTCGCAAACGACGTAACAGCGCCCATCGCCATCAACGAGTTCCGCAAGGTCGGGGTCGAGCGGGTGTGGGACCCCGAGCGCGTCGCGCTGGTGCCGGACCACTACACGCCCAACAAGGACATCAAGAGTGCGGAGCAGGCCAAGATGGTGCGCGAATTCTCGCGCGAGCAGGGCATCTCGCACTACTACGAGATCGGCTGCATGGGCGTGGAACACGCACTCCTGCCGGAGCAGGGTGTCGTGGTGCCCGGGGATGTGATCATCGGCGCGGACTCGCATACCTGCACGTACGGAGCGCTCGGCGCGTTCGCGACCGGCGTCGGCTCAACCGATGCTGCCGCAGGCATGGCCACAGGTCAAGCATGGTTCAAGGTGCCTGCGTCGCTCAAGTTCGAGGTGAACGGCGAGCTCGGGCCATGGGTGAGTGCGAAGGACATCATCTTGCACATCATCGGCATGATCGGCGTGGACGGGGCACTGTACCAGGCCATGGAGTTCACCGGCGACACCATCGCCGCGCTCGACATGGACGGGCGCATGACGATCACCAATATGGCGATCGAGGCTGGCGGCAAGTCCGGCATCATGGCGGTGGACGATGTGACGCGCGAGTACGTGACCGGTCGCGCCGAACGCGAGTGGACCGAGTACCATTCAGACCCGGACGCCGAGTTCTTGCACGTGCACGAGATCGACGCGTCGGCCATCAAGCCCACGGTTGCCTTCCCGCACCTGCCCAGCAACACGCGCACTGCAGAGGACTCGCGCGACATCGAGGTCGACCAGGTCGTGATCGGTTCGTGCACGAACGGCCGTCTCGAGGACCTGCGGGTAGCCGCCGAGGTCCTGCGCGGCCGCAAGGTCTCCGACCGCGTCCGCCTCATTGTGATACCGGCCACGCAGCAGATCTACCGCGACGCGATGCACGAGGGGTTGTTCGACGTCTTCCTCGATGCCGGTGCTGCGGTGTCCACTCCGACCTGCGGTCCGTGCCTGGGCGGGCACATGGGCATCCTTGCGGCAGGGGAGCGGGCGGTGGCCACCACGAACCGCAACTTCGTCGGCCGGATGGGTGACCCGACGAGCGAGGTGTACCTGTCATCGCCGGCGGTGGCGGCGGCCACCGCGGTCGCTGGGCACATCGCGCTACCCGACGACCTCGACTAGCGGCGCCTCCGGGCAGGCTGGTCGCGAAGTGAGCATACGGGACAGACTCGACCGGCACGCGTTCGAGATTCTGCTGGCGCTCGTACTCGTGGCGCTTGCGTGGGTGCCGCCGTTCGGGACGGCTGCGGTGGGCTTGGCGGCGCTCCTGCTGCTCGGACCGCTACTTGTGGTGCTTCGCGCGAAGGGCCCCTTCGAGCTTTCAGGCAGCGCGACGATTGCGCTCGCCAGTGTCGTGGCGGTCGCGGCGTACGCGGTGGCCGCCTCACTCACGGCCGTCAACCCGCTCGTGTCGTTCATCGGTAAGCAGGGGCAACACGCGGGCTCGATGTTGTGGCTGGGTGCGGCTTCGACGTTCGCGGCGGTGCTGTCGCGCCCGCGAGCCGGGGACGCCGGCCGCGTAGCGCGCGCGGTCGCTGTGGCCGGAGCGCTGCTTGCGGCCAGCGCGGTGGCCGACGTGGTTGGACTGCTCGAGTCGTTCCGGTTCTCGCCCGAGCCCGCCGGGATCATGGAAAGCTCGGTCTCACTCGGGCAGGTGCTCGTGGTGGCTTCCGGAGCGGCGCTCGCCTGGGCGCTGTCCGCCAAGGCGCGCCTGCAGCGGCTTGCGGCGCTCGCGGTGTTCACGGTGATCGCCGGCGGGCTCATCGCAAGCGGCGCTCGAGCCGCGTGGGTGGGCCTCGCGGTCGGTGCCGCCGCCGTCGGGCTGACCGCGCTCGCGGGGCGTCGGTTTCCCGCAGCCGGCCGCGTCGCGGCGGTCGCGACCGGTGCCGCACTCGCAATCGGCGTACTCGTTGCGTGGCAACTCTTCGCGCCGTCTGCGCTTGGCCGCGCGTCTGAGTTCGCCGAGGCAACCAACGACCGTTCGGTGATATGGGCCAGCGCGTTCGCGGGAAGTGACCAGGACCTATGGACCGGCGCCGGCCCCGAGCAATTCTCAGCCTGGTTGTCTTGGGATTCCGACCCCGGCGTGAGTCTCGACATCACCTCGACGTACGACCCGCACAACCTGGCGGTGTACTGGCTGCATGCCGGCGGCATCGTGGGACTCGGCCTCGCGGTTGGCGCAGCGGTGCTCGTGCTCGCGCGCATGTGGGGAGTCGCCACTCGGCAGGCATACCGTCTTGGGATTATCGCGCTGATCGGCGGCGTGTACGCGTGGGGCGCTTCGGTCATGTTCACGTGGGTCAACGCGGTCGCGTTGCTGCTCGTGGCGATGATCGCCGGTGTGCTCCTTGGTGCTCGGACCGGCCCTTCCCATGCCGACTCGGGCCGTCCCGGCGCGACAGCTGTGCTCACGGTCGCATTCGTCGTTCTCGTCGCCGTGGTATCGATCGCGATTTGGTGGACGCCGCTGATGGGTGAGCTGGAGTGGCTGCAGGCGACTAAGGCCGGACCGGCCAGCTCGGCCGAGGAGGTCCGCATCGCACAGCGCTCTGGTTACCCTTCGGCGGCCGCGATCGCGGTCCAAGCGCTCTCACGAGAGGCGAACGCTGAGCCGGAGCGCGCGGAGCGGCTTCTTCGGCAGGCCGAGCCGCTGGAGGAGATCATCGAGCGTGATTCGGTGTGGCATGTGGACGCCGCGCTTGCCGGCATCGAGATCGAGACGGCGCGGGTCACCTTGCTCGAGCGGGGCGGATGGCAGGACATGGAGCGCTACATCGCCGCCGGCAAGCGGGCCGACCCTGCGACCGGGCTGTGGGACTACATAGGCGCGGTGCAGGCCGAGCGGCTAGGGGAGGACGGCGCGATGCGCGAACACGCGCGCGAGGCACTCGCGTTCCCGCTCCCCGATCCCGTGCGGTCATGGTGCGAGAAACGGGTCGCGGAGGAGAGCCCTGGCGGATAGAGTCGACTCTACGCATGCGTTCCGCGACCTGGCACTGTGCTAGAATCCCGCTCGCCCGCGCACGCGGTCCACGTGGTGCTGGCAGCGGGTTTGCAGCGCGGACAGCGGCACATATCACATCGCCCGAACTGACGGACAGGCTGGCACAGATGGCCAGACCCAAGAGCAGAGCCAAGACAGCCCCGAGCACGACTCGCGGGCACGCGATATCGGAGAGTGCCGGCGTGGAGGCGGGCGTTCCCTCACAGACCGATCATGGCTTCTGGGCTGTCGATCTCTCCTGGTCGCTCCTGCTTGCCGCCCTCGCGCTCGCACCGCTGCTCACCGCGAACCTGTCATGGATACCTGGTCTCGAGGAGGGCACTTGGCTCCATTCGGGCTCGTTCACTCTCAAGAGCCTTTCGATTCTCGGCCTGGTGTCGGCGGCGTTCATTCTATACTTCCACGCGTTCCTACGGGGACGAGTGACGCTTCGGGCTCACCGTGTGGGCTGGGTGGCGGTCGCGTTCTTCGGCTGGTCCGCGATGGCGACCGCCACTTCCACGAGTCCGGGCACCTCGATCATCGGCGCACCAGGTAACGCGAGCGGACTTCTGGCATTGTTCAGCTACGTAGCAGCCGCCTTCCTTGTCTTACAGCTCGCGGACTCTCCCCAGCGCATCAGGATGTTGCTGCGCTTCGCGGCGCTCTCGGCGGCGCTCGTTGCCGCCTACGGCATCATCCAATCGATCGAGGAAGACCTCGATCCTCTCACCTGGGGTGCGAAACCCTGGGGGGTGACACGATCGTTCGCCACCATGGGCAACCCCGACATGTTCGGCGCGTTCATGGTGCTTGCGCTCTTCGTGATCGTGGGCCTGTGGCTCTCGGAGGGCGAGCGAGCTTGGAGATACGCTGAAGGTGTGGCCTTCCTGCTCGTCGGCACGGCGACGTTCACGTCGCTCACGAGAGCGGCCTGGGTCGGTGCGCTTGTGGGAGTCGTGGCCTTCGCGCTGTTCGCTGTCCGCCTCAGGCCGAAGATCGGACGCGCCGACGTCGTGCTGGCCCTGGCGCTGGCGGTGTGCATTGCCGTCATGGCCGTGGGTACTACGTCGTTCGCGGACCCGGATGCCAACGTGGCTGAGCGTGTCTCGAGTATCGCCGACTTCTCGGCGAAGAGCACAGTCGGGCGGCTCGAGACCTGGAGAGTGTCCGCGGATGCCCTGGTTGACAGGCCGGTCACCGGGTGGGGACCCGACAACTTCCAGAGTGCCTTCGAGTCCAACCGTTCCGAAGAGTTCGCGCGACTCGTAGGACCCTCAGTGACGCAGGCCAGCGCGCACAGCACACCCGTGCAGATCGCTGTCGAACTCGGTGTGGTCGGTGCGGCGTTGTGGGCCGGTCTTCTGGGGGCCGTCGCCATGCTGTCGGCCAGGATGATCTGGGCTGCGGCGCCCAAGAGCCGTTCGGCCCTGCTCGTGCCAGCCGGCATCTGGGCCTCCTGCGCGGCGTACGTGACGGCGTCACTACTCTCACCCGCAAGTCCGCCGGCCAGTCTTCTGCTCTGGAGCATGCTCGCTCTGCTCGTATCGCCGCTTGCGACGCCGGTCACCGTCGCCATCTCACGACGCGTGCGATCTCTCACGGCAGCAGTCGGGATCGTGGCGGGCTGTTTCGGGGCTGCGGTCGCAGTTCTGTTCGTTCTTGCCGACACGCGTGCTGCGGCTGCGGCCAATGCGGCTCTCGAGCCGGACCGGCGTGTCGCCGCCGCAGACAGCGCCATCGCCCTCAATCCCTTGAGTCCCGAATACCACGAGGTCAGGGCGCGCGCCTACGGTGACCGCATGATCGTCAGGGCCGAGTCCGGCGCGGATGGCTCGGACGATTTCGAGGAGGCACTGGGCGCGATGCGTCGCGCGGTCGACGCCGAGCCTGAGAACCCCTTCCGCCGCAACACGCTCGTGAGTCTGCTACTTCTGGGTTCGGAGTACGTGGACGAGAGTCTCGCGGATGAGGCGCTGAGCGTGGCAGAGGACTCGGCCTTGGCAACCCCGTACCAACTGAGCTCGCACTACTGGTACGCGCGGGCCTTGGTGAGTGCCGGGCGGCTGGAGGACGCCGTCGGCGTGCTGGAGGACGTATTGGCGCTACGCCCGGGCTACGCGGACGCGGCCGTGCTCTTGAGCGACCTCTACCTGCAGCAAGGCGAAGAATCGCTGGCACGGCACGTGCTTGAAGAAGCCCTACCCGAGGCGGACAGTCCGGACGTGCGCACGTGGCTGGACAGGCTCGACGGACAGCAGCAGTGAACGGCGTGTGGGCGCTGTGTGAAGATTGGTCGAGAGACTTGTCTCTTGGTGCAGTTATCGCTATGGTCACTTCCGGTTCATCCCCATTAAGGATGACGGGCATCCGTCCGGATCCATCGCGCACTATGGAGGACCTCTATGCCTGAGAACGGTCAGATTCCCGACACTGAGGCCGAATCGTCGACTGCGCCGTCGGTAGACACGCTGCCAGTCGAAGAGACAGCCGTGCGTAAGCGGAAGCGTTCAATGTTCCGCGACCCTGTCGTGCGTACGATGGCGTGGGTCGCCGCCGGGCTTGTCGCGCTGTATCTCGCCGGTGTGGCATCCGCGCTCATCTTCGGCATCATCGGCAACGATGCGCCACGCACGCGTGCCGAGCAGGCGTTATTCGCGGCCGAGGCCCGCGTCCAGGCAGGCGAGGCCGATGTTGAGACGATTGCGTCGTTCGCGGCTGCGCTTATCGACGTCGGACAGTACTCCCGGGCCCAGCGCGTGATCGACGAGGGTCTCGAGACGGTCGACCAAAGCCGCGGTGCCGAACTCACTGTCGAGCAAGCGCGGCTGCATCTGGGCAGACAGGACTTCGACGCCGCGGTCACCACTGCCGATGAGGCGCAGGAGATCATCAACGCGACTTACGAGCAGGAGCTTGCTGGCAGCGGCGCATCGCAATCGAGCGCGTACGGCCGTCCCGATTCGTACTACCTCTCGTTGTTGATCGAGGCCGAGGCATACACCTCGCTCGGAGATTCGGAAAGCGCCATAGCGGCGTACGACGAGTATCTCGACGAGCTGACCACCGCGTCGAACATCTATGTGAAGCGCGGCGAGTTGAAGCTCGAGGTAGGCGACGCGGCGGGGGCCGAGGAGGACTTCAACGCGGCGCTTCGGTTCGTCCCCGACGACGAAGCGGCGCTGGCTGGACTTGAGAAGATCGGAGCTGACCAATAATGGCCGAACGTGACATTGTGACCGAGCAGCTCGAGGCCGAGGAGCCCAAGCCCCGGTCTCGTCGAGGTCGCCGCATCTTCGCGGTAGTGCTCGTACTGCTCTTCCTGCTGCTGATCGCGGTCTCCACTTTGCTGTGGCGGATCATCCAGCCTGCCGGTGAGATCGCCGGAGAGGCCGAGGCCGGGGGCCTAGAGTGGGTCCGCTCGATCTACGGATGGGGGCCTGCCGAGGACCAACAGCTCGTGCAACCCGGCGCCGCCGCTGTGGCGCCTGACGGCAGTATCTGGGTTACCGATCCGGTCGGCTTCCGCGTACTTGGATTCAACGCCGACGGCACGTTCCGCACGGCGCTCACGGGCCCGGAGGACGACCCGCTGCGCAACCCGACGGATGTCGCGGCAGACTCGCAGGGTCGCATCTACGTCGCCGAAAACACGCTCGATAACCTGCGGGTGCTCACTCAAGACAACGAGCAGCTGCTTCTGGTCAAGGTTCAGTCACCGACATCCGTCGCAGTAAGTGAGGACCGCATCATCGTCGGCTCCGTCGGCGGCTTCGCGATCCTGGACACCGAAGGCAATCCGATCGAGGTCATCGGTTCCTTCGGTCAGGGCGAGGGCGAGTTCGACACCGTGAACGGCACGGCGATCGCCGGGGACGGCACGATATACATAGCTGACACGTTCAACAACCGCATCAGCTCGTACGACAGCCAGGGCAACCGCATCTGGATCGTTGAGACCGGCAACCCGGGCAACCAACAGAGCATCACTGGGGCCGAGGCTCAGCAGACAACCATCACTGCCCCCGCCCGGCTGCAGCTGCCCGCAGAGCTGACTCTCGACGGTAACGGTCGACTGGTCGTTGTCGACCCCTTCGACTTCGCACTCACGGTTCTCGAGCCCTCTGACGGCTCAGTGATAGCCAAGTACGGCGCGTGGGGCTTCGAGGACGGCAAGATGCTGTATCCGTCCACCGTCGACTACGACGAGGGTCGCGACGTGTTCGTCGTAGCCGATACCGGCAACAACCGCGTGCAGGTCTTCAGGATGCCCGGTTCGGGCGCGGACCCGCTGGCGGCCGTCCGCCGCTCACTAACAGGGCCTTTGCGGGCATGCGCGCTCCCGCTGATCCTCCTGCTCATCGCGGTGATCGTTGCTGTGGTGCGGCGCAGGGCACGTCGCAAGCAAGAGCGGACCCCACCACAAGTTCCAGCGCTGCCAGGTGAGCTTGCCGATTAAGCAGGATTTCGCCCAGAATTGGCGCTCTCTAGGCGGGCATTCTTGCCTGTTTCCCCAGTTCACACCCATGAGTGCGACCTTTCACACAATTGTGAGAATTGTGTGGAGCGAAGGGTAGTATTAAGGGGCCTTAGCTGTTATCATCATCTGTGAACGAGTCGGACGTGAATGTCCTCACGAGGGCACGCGCCCGGGTTAAGTTTCATGAGTCCCCGACTCATGATGCGACTCGGCCTTATGCGCCGAGAATCCAATCTCGGAAAGGAGGTGTCAGTAAAGAGATGACTCAAATCACCACTACTCAAGGAGTTTCATCCATGAAGAAGACCCTGTTTGTCGTCGCTCTTGCGGCGATCATGATCTTCACCTTCGCCTCGGTCGCCATGGCGAAGAACGCCGGCTCGCGTGCCGTCATCAATGGCGGCTACATCGCGTGGTCGAGCGCTGCCAGCCTGGCAAGCGACCACGCCGAGCAGGCCGATGGCCCGCACGCAAACTACACCGTGAACACCATCAAGTGTGGAGTTTGCCACTCGGTCCACGGCGCTGCCGCCGGCGGTGCTGTTCTGACGCAGGTCCAAAAGGGCCTCGCGAACCCCTCGCAGGTGTGTGCTGCCTGCCACGGCCTGGGCCAGACGATCACCGACCTCACGGTCTCGATCAACGCCGCAGGCACGAGCAACTCCCCGCACAACTCCCGTTGTGCCGGCGGTTGCCACACCGCTTCTGTCCACGGTGCGGACGCCTCGATCTACCCGACGATGGCCTCCAAGCTGCTGACTTCCGGCTCTGACACGATCATCGCCGACGCGATCGACGATGTCGCCAACGAGACCGCCAACGTCATCAGCTCTGCCGAGACCAGCCTCGTGGCCTCCGACTTCACGGGCTTCGCGCGCGCCAACTACACGCTCGCGACCGCCTACACCTGTGCCAAGCCCGGTTGCCACAACAACTCGGCCTTCGGTATCAAGAAGTCCGGCGCCCTGATGGACCTGCAGGACGGCACCGGCCCCAAGACCGGTCACCCGGTCCTGGCTGACGTGACCACCGACTGGAACTTTGACGGCTCCTACGGCGTCCAGTTCTCCGGCCAGGTCGCATGGGCCGACGCCAACGGCTGCGAGAAGTGCCACGACTATGTCGACGCCAACACCGGCTCGACGGCCTTCCCGCACAACCGCTACGACACCCGCCTGTGGATGACGATCGCCTCCGACGCCTCGCGCGCCGACGAGACGAGCGTCACCGACGCGATGGACCCGGATGCCTCCGGCCACGCCCTGGACTACTACATCACCATCCAGGACGGCGCGTGCCTCAAGTGCCACGTGAGCTCCGACGGCCTCTCGGGTGTCGGCCAGACCTACTAGGCCTTCACGCATAGCTGAACGAGCTTCGCAGCAGGGTCGGTTCGAAAGAGCCGGCCCTGCTTCTTTGCCCCGGCTTGGAGCTGCCATCCATGTCTGTCCGGCAACGCGCACGGGACGAGATGGGCGGCGAATCGTACCTTAAGTCCTGGTTAATGCGAGTGAAGTCAGCTAAAGTGAGACTTGGACGGCCCCGGCGCGCAGGGGGCATTGTTTCGACCGGGGGGCGCCACAGGTGATGCACCGCGAGGGCCTCGACTCGTCAAATATCCTGACACGGACCCTCCCGACGCTGGGCGTCCTGCTGTTGGCGGTGGCATCGGCAATGCTCGTATTCGCTTCGTCGGCTGCTGCGTCCGTGCTGTTCACGACCCGTACGCCCCCGCGCTACTCGGTCATCACGAACCCGACCGTCCAGCTGCAGGTCATCGCAGATGATTCCACCTACAACTTCGCGACGTCTGACTCGTACAACCGGCTGACGCTCGACGGCGTGGACGTCCCCACTACGCTGGACTTCCCGAACTCCAGTGATCACACGCGGATGCGGATGCGAGCCACAGTGCCGCTCACGGACGGTCCGCACGTGATGCAAGCCTACGTGCGCAATATGGCCGGGCAGACTGCGGTGGACATCCCGTGGGACTTCTCTGCCGCAGTCCCGCCGCAGGCGAGCGACTTCTCGCCGGATCCGGGCACCGCCACCCAGTACCCTATGATCAGCGCGCGGGTGACCGACAACGGTCCTGGCACTCCGACCGCGACCATGCTTGTCAACGGCGTGAGCGTGCCCGCAACCTACGATTCGGGCAGCGGCATCATAAGCTACACGCCGTCGATCCCGCTGGCCGACGCGACCACACATCTCGTGACCATCAACATGGTCGATGCCAGTGGAAACGCCGGCACGGCCTCCTGGTCCTTCTTCGTTGACACCTCCGCCACTGTGACGTTCTTCGATCAAGATCCCGCCCCCGGTGCGCAGACCGCCGAACCTGAGCCAACGGTTCGGTTCAAGGTCACCAGCTCGATCGACCTGGACCCCGGCAGTCTTGAGGTGGATCTCGACGGTTTGCCGATGACGGTCGTCGTGACCGAGCCGACACCGAACGTGCTTGACGCGGTTGCCGACAACGGGGTACTGGCTGACGGCGCGCACACGGTCGACGTGCGTGTCGCCGACGGCATCGGCTTTGCCGAGTCATGGAGCTTCGACGTGCAGTCCCCGCCCGTGCTGTCCGGGCCACAGCCAGCATCGGGCTCGACCATCGGAGAGCCGAAGCCGTTGATAGCCTTCAGCGTGTCCGACAACACCGCCGGCCCGATTGAAGTCCGGGTGATTCTCGACGGAGAGGTGATATTCGACGGGGTTGTCGCGCAAGGACCGGTCAGCGTGAGGCCTCCACGAGATCTCACGCCTAACGCGACGCACAACGTGTTCGTGGAAGCCTCTGATGCGGCCGGGAACACCGAGACGCTGGGATGGTCGTTCTACGTCGAGCCGGCACCGGCCATGTCGTCGTACTGCACAGACTGCCACACGACGTATCCTTCACCAGATCATCCAGTCAATGCTGCCGACGACTACTTCTGCGGCGGCTACTGTCACAACGGGCATCTACCCAGCTCGTCGCCGTATCAGGGAGACAAGCCGATCGACTTCGACCCGATCGCGTGCGGTGGCGGATGGTGCCACAACCCCGATGGCGATTTCCCGACGCCCGATGCCCACGGTCCTGCGGCGCTCGGCGCGTACGACTGCGAAGACTGCCACACGAGCGCCTACCCGAACATCCCTCAGCACACCGAGACAGCGCTCGACGATGTCCACGAGGTCGAGATAGGCGACTGTGCGGAGTGTCACCTGGGCTCGCTTGCACAGGAGCATGCGCGCTATCCGGAGTACTCGCCGTACAAGTACCAGTGCACGATCTGTCATGGCAGCAGCGATCCCCGCATCGCCGGCGCAGTGGCGGCGGGAAGCCGGGCGTGCGGGGCATGTCACACGAGCTACCACAACGGAGGCTCGCCTACGGTTCAGTCCGGCGGGTACGTGTCTTGGGCCGACGCTGCATTCTACGCAAGCGACCACGCCGAGCAGGCCGATGGCCCGCACGCAAACTACACCGTGAACACCATCAAGTGTGGAGTTTGCCACTCGGTCCACGGCGCTGCCGCCGGCGGTGCTGTTCTGACGCAGGTCCAAAAGGGCCTCGCGAACCCCTCGCAGGTGTGTGCTGCCTGCCACGGCCTGGGCCAGACGATCACCGACCTCACGGTCTCGATCAACGCCGCAGGCACGAGCAACTCCCCGCACAACTCCCGTTGTGCCGGCGGTTGCCACACCGCTTCTGTCCACGGTGCGGACGCCTCGATCTACCCGACGATGGCCTCCAAGCTGCTGACTTCCGGCTCTGACACGATCATCGCCGACGCGATCGACGATGTCGCCAACGAGACCGCCAACGTCATCAGCTCTGCCGAGACCAGCCTCGTGGCCTCCGACTTCACGGGCTTCGCGCGCGCCAACTACACGCTCGCGACCGCCTACACCTGTGCCAAGCCCGGTTGCCACAACAACTCGGCCTTCGGTATCAAGAAGTCCGGCGCCCTGATGGACCTGCAGGACGGCACCGGCCCCAAGACCGGTCACCCGGTCCTGGCTGACGTGACCACCGACTGGAACTTTGACGGCTCCTACGGCGTCCAGTTCTCCGGCCAGGTCGCATGGGCCGACGCCAACGGCTGCGAGAAGTGCCACGACTATGTCGACGCCAACACCGGCTCGACGGCCTTCCCGCACAACCGCTACGACACCCGCCTGTGGATGACGATCGCCTCCGACGCCTCGCGCGCCGACGAGACGAGCGTCACCGACGCGATGGACCCGGATGCCTCCGGCCACGCCCTGGACTACTACATCACCATCCAGGACGGCGCGTGCCTCAAGTGCCACGTGAGCTCCGACGGCCTCTCGGGTGTCGGCCAGACCTACTAGGCCGCCTGCCTGGTCACTTGGCTCGACTTTCGCTGAAATCATTAACGTCCGATAATGTTCTGAGTCTCTAGCGAGCATCATCGTCGGCATCAGTGAGAGCAGCGGCATGGGGCACCCGCTCCCGTGGCGCTGCGCACCGCGTCCGGCCGGGTCTTGGACCTCGTCGACAGCTAGAATGTTCATCGCGTCTGTTGTCTACCAGGAGTGCTACTTGGTGCCTGAGCCGAAGACAGTGAGTGTTGCGCGAATCGCGTTGCTGGTCGTGGTCGGCGTGATCGCGGCAGCCGTCATCGCGGTGGCCGGGGCGGCCACCGTGGTTCCCCAATGCGGACTATGTCACGGTGGCGCCGACTTCGAAACTGCGACAGATGCCGCCGGACACGCTGCGGTGGATTGTTCGAACTGCCATTCGCCTTCCGGCGTACTGTCTCGTGCCGCGTACGGATTCGAGCAGGTCGCGCATGTCATACCGAACGTGGGAGTGACCGGACGAGACGCGACGTCTGTCACAGACGCGCGGTGTCTCGAGTGCCACGCGAACTCTATGACCGGCATCACGAGCTCCGGTGGTCTGCGCATACTGCACGAGGAATGCACCGCCGGCTCATCGTGCGTCGACTGCCACTCGACCACCGCGCACGGGGAACAGGTTTCGTGGCCGCGGACCTACACCATGGACGGGTGCCTTGAATGCCACGGTGACACGGGTTCCCTTGCCAAGTGCGATACCTGTCACGAAGAGCGCCGACTCGAAGATCGTCTCGTGGTAGGCCCGTGGGCGGTCACACACGGCAGCAATTGGCGTCAGACGCATGGAATGGGAGACGACGCCACCTGCGGCGCGTGTCACCCCCAAGGCTACTGCGATCGTTGTCATGGTCCCGGCCTGCCTCACGGGTCGCAGTTCCGCACCGAGCACCCGGCGTATTCCTCGGACCCCGAGGCCCAGTGCACCTCCTGCCACCAGTCGGAGAGCTTCTGCAACGACTGCCACGGCCTCCCGATGCCTCATCCTCCGAGCTTCAAGGTGGAGCATTCCGACATCGTGGAGACCGAAGGCCGCCAGACGTGTGAGTCTTGCCACCAGGACACCGACTGTGTGACCTGTCACGAGATGCATGTGCATCCGGGTGGTGCGGTGGGGCGTAACCTACCCACGCCGCTGCTACGGGGTGATGAGTAGTGGAAGAGCTGCTCAACACCGATTTCGGTGCAGTGGCTGAGGCGCTCGGAGACATATTCCGGGACCCCGGCGCCAACATCCAGGCAACGATGCTGCTCGTCGGCCTCCTCACGATCTTGGTGCTGATCGTCCTGGTAGTCGTGGTTCTCATGTTCAGCTCGGACGAGGACGAGGAGGAGTACGAGCTCGAGGGCCGGCCGCCTGCACGTGAGGCCGCAGGTGTCGCACCGGTTCAGCCTGCCGAGGAGGTGCGGCGTGACCGGTCATGGCCGCGCCTCGGTGTCCTCACGTTCTGGGTCGTCGCAGTGTCGCTGATCTGGATGGCGACCGGCTACGTCACCGCGCAGCCGTCGGTGTGTTCTTCGTGCCACGTGGAGAGCCCGCATATCGAAGCGGGGGACCAGGACCCGCACGTGGCCGTCTCTTGCGTGTTGTGTCACGAGCCTGCGGGCACGCCGGGGACTCTCACGTACATGCTGCCCTCGCGCCTGGTCCACTATGCCGCCGGGCTCAGCGAGCTGGCTCCTCGGCTGGAATACGGGACAACCGTGACGTCGCGGGGCTGCCAGCGGTGCCACGGTAGCGCCATCGCCGACACTATCCGCATCGAGGACCAAGGTGTGGCCGTGTCCCACAAGGAGCCCCTCGAAGCGGGCGCGGAGTGCGTGGACTGTCACGCGCTCAACTCCGGCGTCGTCAGTAGCATCACGGTTGGGATGACGCCGTGCCTGCGATGCCACAACGGGACCCAAGCGGCGAGCGAGTGCGAAACGTGCCACTTCAAGGACATCGGGTTTGCGGTGAGGGCGAGCACGCTCGTCACGCCTGCAGGCGCGCGCAAGCTGATCGACCGGCCGGACTGCGGCGGGTGTCACGACCAAGCTGCTGAGGGATGCGATTCGTGCCACGGCGTACGCATGCCCCACTCGAATGAGTTCATGGTCTCCGGACACGCCCGACAAGCGGCCGAGGACCTGTGGTTCAACGACGGTGGGGTATGCGGCCGCTGTCACTACGACGAGCGCAACCCGTGCACGGACTGTCATGGCCCCATGCCGTCTCACGGCGGAAGTGGATGGGCTGTGGGCCACAGATACGGGAGTCCCCGCGGTTGCACGTCGACGTGCCATTCGCCTAACTCGTTCGTCCAGGGGCGCGGGTTCTGCGAGCTGTGTCACGAGGAGGGCATCGAACCGCTTCCGCAACCGCCACGCAACCGCACGATCGGTGGCGCGCAGTGAGCGAGACGGCTTCCGCCCATGCGGCTACAGGCTCCCCAAGCGGGTCCGGCAGGTGGCTTCTGCTCGCCTACGCCGTCTCGGGAGCGGCCGCGCTTGCCTACGAGGTTGCCTGGCTGCGCGAACTGAGCACGATGCTCGGTGCCACGGCATACGCATCGGGCGTGATGCTGGCGGCGTTCATGACCGGCCTGGGATTGGGAACCATTCTCGGCGCATGGATATCGCGCAGGTCGCGCTGGGGCCTCCGTGACGCCGCACGCGCAGAGCTCGCGGTCGCAGCGTTCTCTGTGTTCGCGCTGCTCGGGATCAGGTACCTGCCTGGCGTGTACTTCGATCTCATGAAGGACATGAGCCTATCGGGGACGGCGTTCATCGGTCTGCAGTTCGCCGCGTCGTTCGTGGTCATGCTGCTGCCGACGGTGGCGATGGGCACCACATATCCGCTGATCATCGAGGCCGTCGGCAGACGCGACGTGCTCGGAAGCTGGGCCGGCAGACTCTACTCGGTCAACACCGCTGGTGCGATCGTGGGCTCGCTCCTGGCCGGCTTCGTACTCATCCCGAGCGTCGGGGTGAAGGGCTGTCTGATTGCCGCGGCGGTGCTGAGTGTGTTTGCTTCCGCGGTGTTCTGGGTGCTTGCGACACGCCTGACCGGGGCGCCGTCGATGCTTCGCTCGCCAGAGGCGGTCATCGCGCCACTGGCGCTGGTAGCGGTTGCGCTGGTCCCGGCTGTCTCAGGACCGCCGTTGGGCATCGGGCAGATCTACTACTTCGATTCTTCGGCCGAGTACGATCTGGCGCTGTCGTCGCGCAAGATCCTGTTCGAGGACGAGGGCATCTATTCTCGCGTCACGGTGGCCGAGACCGGCGCGGGACTGCGCACTCTGTCTAACGGTGCGCTCGACGAGGGCACGAACAGCGATGTGGACCGGACCACTACCACGATGCTCGCCGTCGTGCCGGCCGCCAGCAGCGAGAACACGGACTCGGCGCTGGTTGTCGGGCTCGGCACCGGTTACACGTCGCAGACCTACCAACGTCTCGGCTACGAGCACGTGGTCACCGTCGAGATCAATCCGGAGGTAGTACCGGCGTCCGAACACTTCGTGGGGCCGATCCCGGAGAACGATCCGCGTTGGGAGGTCGTGGTCGACGACGCGCGCGCACACATCCTGACAAGCGACGAGACCTACGACACCATCACGTCTGAGCCGAGCTGGCCCTGGAGCTCGGGCGTGGCCGCGCTGTTCACGCAGGAATTCATGGAGGCCGCGAAGTCTCGACTGGCGCCTGGGGGCGCGTATTGCCAGTGGCTGCCGAACTACGTACTGCAGCCCAAAGACGTGGAGATGATGTACAAGACCATGCGCCAGGTGTTCCCGCGCGTGGACGTGTGGGCGATCAACTTCCCCGACGACGCAGAGTCCGAGCTGCTCTTGATCGGCCACGTCGACGATCGGGGGTTGGCGGTCGACCGGATCGGCCGAAGAATCGCGCAGCTCTCCGTTCCTTTTGCGAAAGAGAACCCCTTGGTGACCCCCGCGACGATCTCGGTCTACAGTGACACGGCGGCCCTAGAAGAGGCGCTCGACGACCCGTCTGTCCCACTCAACACCGACGACCATTCGTCGCTCGAGTACCGTGTGTTCTGGAACTTCGTGAACAATGCACTGGACGGTCAGGCGACCAGACGGTGAACAGTCGGCGGCCGACACGAGGAGGACTGTGAGCAAGAAGGCCACATTCGTGCTGCTGCTCAGCGCGGTCTTCACTGCCGGAGCGGCTTCGCTCCTCTACGAGGTCGTGTGGGTCAGGCAGCTCGGCCTGTCGCTCGGCTCGACGGCGGCTGCATCGTCTGTGATGCTGTCCGCCTTCCTCGGCGGCCTTGCGCTCGGTAGCTGGTTGACCGGCCGGCGTGCCGATTCAGTTCCTCGGCCGATGATGTCGCTGGTCAAGATCGAGATCGCGGCCGCTGTAGTGGGCGCGCTGTCCGTACCGACGCTGGCCGTGGCGGGGCGCGCGTACGTCTACATCGCATCGGTGGCCTCGCTCGGGCAGACCGAGTCGCTGCTTCTGCGCGGCGCGATGTCGCTGCTGGTGATGCTCGCTCCCGCCACGCTGTTCGGCATGACGTTCCCGCTGGCTACGGCGGCTGCAGGCCGTCTGGCGCGTCTCGAGGTCGCCGCCGGCGGCGTGTCGGCAGCCAGCGCGTTCGGCTCGGCTTTCGGGGCCGGGGTCGGCGGGCTGTTGCTGGAGCCGGCGCTCGGACTGAGCGGATCCGCGCTTGCGGGAGCGGGGCTCAACGTCGCGGCGGCTGTAATGCTCCTGGTCGCGGCGCGCGCCACGGCGGCCAGTCCCGGGAGGGTGGCGGCGACACCAGCTGATGCGTAGTCGGGCGGCAACGGGGTCGGGGAGTGTACGGGGCGCAGGGGAGCGTGTCACCGCGGCTCGCGTGGCGTGGTACGCGCTCGCAGCGGTCCCGGCCGTCGTCCCGGTCGTGACGAGCAAGGTCCCCTTCGCCTCAGGACCACCGCTTACGCTGTCGTTGTTCGTGTATCCGAAGATCCTCGCACTCTCGGTGCTGCTCGCAGTGTCCGCGCTGGGCTGGGCCGTTGCGGTCCTGCGCGGCGAAAGCGCGCTGCGGACGCTTCCGCTCCGGTGGGAGCTCGCGGCGTTCTTCGGCCTGGCGACGGTGTCGACCGCCTCCGCCATCAGCCCCGTGTTGTCGGTGTTCGGTGGCCAGTTCCAGGCGACCGGCCTGATGGTGCTTGCGCTGGGCGGGACCGCGTTCGTGCTGGCGACACAGCTCGTCGACACGCCGGACCGCGTACGGACGCTTGCGTGGTCGACGGTCGTGGGCGGAGTGCTGGTGGCGCTGGTCGCGCTCGTGCAGATGCTCGGCGTGGACCCGCTGGACCTCACCGTGACCGGCGAGACGGCGTTCCTGCTCACGAGAGGCGCATCGCTGCTGGGCAATCCGGACTTCACCGGCACGTACCTTGTCGTGCCGACGGTGCTCGCCGCGGGCCTCGCACTCTGCGAGACCGGCCGAGGACGCGTGTTCGCCGGCGCCGCCTCCGTGCTGACTGGGCTCGCGCTGCTCAACACCCTTACGCGAGGCGCGTGGGTCGGGCTCGTCGTGGGACTGGTCGTGTTCGCCGTGGCGGTCCGACGGTCGTCTGTGAGGCTCACGCGTACGCAGTGGACGGCGCTCGCGGCGGCGCTTGCGGTGTCGGTGCTCACGCTCCTGCTGGCGCCCGGAAGGGTGTGGGGTCGCATCGCGGACATGGTTGCGGGAGAGGCCGCGGGCGGTGGCCGGCTCATCCTGTGGCGTGACGCGCTAGCGGTGATCGGCAACCACCCGCTGCTCGGGACTGGGCCCGACGCCTACCGGCTTGGATGGTACGCGGTCCGGTCTCCCGAGTCTGTCGCGCTCTCAGGCATGGCATCGGTGACCGAGGACCCGCACAACCTGGTGCTGCTGCTTGCGGCAACGATAGGCGTCCCGGCCGCGCTGGCCGCGACCGTGCTGTTCGTGCGGGCCGCTCGCATAGCAGCTCCAGTGGCGCTCAAGCGTGATGCCGCGGCTGCGCGGCTCTCGTATTCGGGCTGGTTCGCTGCGTACGCCGGATTCGTCGCTGCGATGCTGTTCGCCACCAACACCCCCGTCGTCACTGCACTCCTGTTCGTGGCGACAGGGGTGCTCGTCGCGCCGCACGCGCGCGCAGCGACACCTCGGCCGGGCACGCGAGCCCTCGCGTTCGCCCTGCTCGCCGCGGTGGTCGTGGGCGCCACTGTCGTCTCAGCGGTCACGGTGGTCGCTGACGCACGACTCGTCCGGGCTAAGACCGGAGACCGTACCGCCGAGCTCGCCGCCCAGGCCGCCTCGACGGCTCCGTGGCACGCGCGGGCGCAGTACGAGTCGGCGCTCGCCGCCAGCGAAGACGCCCTGGGCGCCCTCGGCTCTGGCGACACGCGGGCAGACGCCCTCGTGCTGGAGGCCCGCGAGCGGCTCGTCGGCCTGATCGAACACAACCCGGCCGAGTACAAGAGCCATGCCGCGAGGGCGTTCTTCCTCTCGAACGCCGGACTCATGCTAGGTCCCGAGACGCTTCAGGAGGCGGTCTTGTCGGCCGAGGAAGCGCAGCGTATCTATCCCGTGAGCTCCGAGGCTGCCTATCTGAAGGCGTTCGCGCTGCTCGGGCTCGAGCGATACGAGCAGGCGGTGGTCGCTCTCGAGGACATCTGGGAGGTCGATCCGGGCTACCCCGAACCCGGCATTGTGTATGCGCAGGCGCTCGCTCTGGCCGGCCGCGAGGGTGAGGCCGCCGAGATCGCGGCGCTGCTGCGGGAGCGTTTCCCGGACAACGCGGATGTCGCCGGTCTGGTCGCAGCCATCGAGGCCCAGGGCGAAGTCGGCGGGGAGGGCGCGCCATGATGCGCGCGCTGTGGTGGCTCGCATACTACGGGGTGGCGCAGTTCCTGCCGCTGTCGTACCGACCTGCAGGCGGCGCGTGGCGTGCGCTGCGCGGCTTCCTCGTGCGCCGCTTGGCTGCGTCCGCGGGGCGCGGCATCAACGTAGAGTCGCGCGTCGAGATGGGTTCTGGCCGAGGGCTGCGGATCGGCGACCACTCCGGTATCGGGCCCCGCTCGCATCTCGGGGACGTGACCATCGGCGACGGCGTCATCATTGGCCCGGAGTTGCTCGCGTTCACGAGGAACCATCGATTCGAGGACCCGAACGTCTGGATCGGTCGGCAGGGCTATGCGGATTCGCAGCCGATCACGATCGGAGACGGTGCGTGGATCGGCGCACGCGTGACGATCCTGCCGGGCGTGCGGATCGGACGGTACGCGGTGATCGGCGCGGGCGCGGTCGTCACAAACGACGTGCCCGACTACGGCGTGGCCGCCGGCAATCCGGCTCGGGTCATGCGTCGGTGGGACGAACGTGAGCGCTCGCCGTCATGAGCCGCTGCTGCCCCGTCCAGACCCCCTGAGGCGCTGATACGCCCTCTCAAGCGCTTTGGAGCGCCTGAGCAGCCCGTACACAACGGTCGCGAGCGCGTGCTTGCAGTAGAGCGCCCACTGCGCCACCGGGCTCGCGCCGTAGTCGATCTTGATGCGCGTCCGTTCGCGGTCCAGCTCGCGGATCGCAGCGCCGCTTGCGCCACCGAGCCGGAAGAACGACAGGTTGGCCCCTGCGTACGCGAAGCTCACGCCCGAGCTGACCGCACGCATCACGAATTCGTAGTCGGCGAGGATACGGTAGCGCATGTCGTAGCCGCCCAGTCGCCGGTACGACTCCGCGGTCACGAACATCGACTGGTGGCACAGCACCATCCCGCCCATCATCGTCTCGAGATCGACCGACGACGGTGCCGGACGCTCGAGCGTGACATTACCGCAGGCGTCCACGTTGCGCGTGTCCCCGTACACCACACCTGCCTCCGGGTTGGCTTGCCACGTGGCCACGACGCGCATCACGGCGTCGGGCTCGTAGTAGTCATCGGCGTTCAGTATGCCGACGAGCTCTCCGCGCGCCATCCCCACACCCTTGTTCATCGCGTCGTAGAGGCCTTCGTCGGGCTCGGAGACCCAGCGCATCTGGCCCTCGAAGCGCGGCTCGTATCCGCGAACGATCTCGAGCGTGGCGTCGCTCGAGCCCCCGTCTACCACCACGTACTCGATCGGCTGGTAGGTCTGGGCGAGCACCGACTCGACCGCCTGACCGATGTGCTCCTCGGCGTTGAGGCACACCGTCACGATCGACACGAGCGGTCCAGGACCCCGGCCCTGCGTGTCAGCCGGCATCGCGCGACCCCTTCCGGCGCTCGTACGCCTCGTTGAAGCCCGGCAGCAGCGAGAGCAGTCGATAGAAGGCCGAAAAGACCGCTCGCTTCCCGTAGCGTGCCCACGCCGCGACCGGGTTGACCCCGTGCGAGATACGCACGCGCGTGGAGTCCCGGTCGGTCGCCCGGACGCGCCTGTGGCTCTCGCCCTGGAGCGAGAAGTTCGTCACCACGGCGTCGATGCGCGCGAACGTGACTCCTTCCTCGGCCCAGCGGAGCACGAGGTCGTAGTCGGCGGCAAGCGGGTAGCGCGTGTCGTACCCACCCAGTTGCCGGTACGTTGCGGCCGTCACGAACATCGCCGGGTGATATGGCGTCATGCGGCGGCGCATCATCGCCAGCGTCACTGGTGATGGGGTATCGATCCGGTGTGCCACACCGTCCGCTGCGATGGTCCGCAAGTCCCCGTACACCACACCTGCCTCCGGGTTGGCTTGCCATGTGGCCACGGCACGCATCACGGCGTCGGGCTCGTAGTAGTCATCGGCGTTCAGTATGCCGACGAGCTCTCCGCGCGCCATCCCCACACCCTTGTTCATCGCGTCGTAGAGGCCTTCGTCGGGCTCGGAGACCCAGCGCATCTGGCCCTCGAAGCGCGGCTCGTATCCGCGAACGATCTCGAGCGTGGCGTCGCTCGAGCCCCCGTCTACCACCACGTACTCGATCGGCTGGTAGGTCTGGGCGAGCACCGACTCGACCGCCTGACCGATGTGCTCCTCGGCGTTGAGGCACACCGTCACGATCGACACGAGCGGCTGGGCGATGCCGGGCTCCGGCACGGTCAAGTGGGCTCCTTGCGTCGGTTGATGCTCGCCTCAGGTATTGTATCGTTCCGCGGTGTCCGCGAGCCGTCCGGTCCGGCCGCGGTGCTCCTGGTTCGCTGCCGCTCACCTGCGGTAGAATCACGAGACCGAGCCCTCGCGCCTCGATGGTGTCCGTGCACCGTCGGCAAGGAGTTGTGCCCCGATGTCCACCGGTTCCATATATGCCGTCATCCTCGCCGGAGGCAGCGGCCAGCGCTTCTGGCCCTTGTCCCGTGAGCTGTCGCCCAAGCAAATGCTCACCCTGTTCGGCACCGAGTCATTGATAGCCCAGGCGATCCACCGGGTGGACGATGTAGCGGATGCCGTCTACATAGTGACGAACGAGCGGCTTTTCGACGAACTGCGCAACCACCTTTCCTCGCATCCTGACAAGCACCTTCGCCAGGTTCGCTACCTGCAAGAACCTCTGCCGAAGAACACCGCGCCGGCGATCGCGTTCGGCGCGGCGACCTTGGAGCGCGTAGATCCCGACGCTGTGATGATCGTGTTGCCGTCCGACCATGTGCTCGAGACCGACACGCTTTGGCGGGACTGCCTGCAAAGCGCCGTGAAGCTGGCGCGGGCCGGCTACCTCGCTACCATCGGCATTGCACCGACACGCCCGGACACCGGCTACGGCTACATCCAAGCCGGGGAGCCCCTCAGCGAGTACGCGGTCGGTGAGGTGTTGCCTCGGCAGGCATCGCGTTTCGTGGAGAAGCCCGAGCTCGGTCTTGCCGAGCAGTTCGTAGCCTCGGGCGAGTACAACTGGAACGCCGGCATCTTTGTGATGCGCGCGTCGCAGGTGCTCGAAGAGCTCGAGGCACATACCGACACCGCGCCGATCGCCGAAACGGCGCGCTGGCTTGCTGCCGCCCAGGCGAGCGGGGAAGTGGATGCCGACGAAGCTCGCGAGCGCTTTGGCGCCCTGCCGGGCATCTCGATCGATCACGCGGTGATGGAGCGTTCATCGCACGTCGCGGTGATTCCGGCACCATTGAAGTGGAGCGATGTGGGCTCGCTGCTGTCGATAGGGGAGATCGGCGAGCCCGACGAGCTGGGGACCGTGCGAGTCGGCCGAGGTGTCGATATCGATAGCCGCGACTCGATCGTGTATTCCACCGACCGCCTGGTCGCCACCCTCGGCGTCGAGGACCTCATCGTCATCGACACCGCGGATGCCACGCTCGTCTTGCCCAAGGAGCGTGCACAAGACGTGCGCGTCGTGGTCGAGGCGCTCAAGGCCATCGGTGCCGAAGAGGTGGCGCAACCCAAGGTGAGTCTGCGACCGTGGGGCTCGTGGACCAGCCTGCTCAAGGGCCCGAACTTCCAGATCAAGCTCCTCGAGATCCAGCCGGGCCAGAAGCCCAGCCTGCAAAAGCACCGGCATCGTTCCGAGCACTGGATCGTGGTCGCTGGAACGGCGCTTGTGACCCGTGACGACGAGCAGGTTGAGGTGCACGTCAACGAGAGCGCCTACATACCTGTCGGCGCGGTCCACCGCATCGAGAACTGCGGAATGGTGCCACTGAAGGTCATCGAGGTGCAGGTGGGCGAGTACCTGCTGGATGACGACATCGTCCGCATCGAGGACGATTGGGACCGCGAGGGGTAGTCTGTCCTGCGGGTCGGCCGCACTCGTAGACCTGCCCTACTCCGCGATCTGTTCGAGGACCTCGCGCGTCGCGTTGTCCATCGGGTATTCCTGGGCCTTGGTCGCGTACTCGGCGGCCAACATCGCCTCGCCGCGCTGGCTTGCTTCGCGCGCCGCCATCGCGTACCACAGACCGCTCGACGGGTCGGCCTCGACCCCGCGCTCGACCGCATCGAGATAGCGGCCGAACTCTCCGTGGCCGTTCTCGACGATCGCTTCCTCGGCGAGGATGTGCGTGACCGCCAGGCTCGCGCGCCAGCGTGCGTCCCTGGAGCTGGCCTGGACCAGCGTCACTGCTTGTGCAGCGGCGTCGGTGTTGCCCAGCCAGACCTGTCGGGTCTGCGAGCGCAAGGCTTGCACGGCGAGTTCCGGCTCGGGAAAGCGACGGTAGGCCTCGACCTGCTCGGCGACGAGCGCATAGTCACCAGGTCGTGCGGCTGCTCGCGCGGCGACGACCTCCGAGGGGAGCGCCCACGCGCTCAGGGCGAACAGGGACGCACCCGCCAGCACGGCGATGACTGAGGCGATCACGGTCAGAGGCGCGCGTGACGCCTGGCGTCCTTCGGCCGGCACGTGTCTGAGACTCGCACCAAAAGCCGTGCCCATGACGGCGGCGACAGCCAACATGGCCGAAGGCGGCACCCAGTTCACCAGGCCCTCGGCGATAACAGCCACGGGCAGCGCTGTGACGAACGCTGCGGCCCACTTCCTGGTCGAGTGACCTTGGAGTTCGGAGCCCTTCCAAAGCAGTGCCGCCGCGGATGCGCCGATCAGGAGTGCGCCGAGAAGCCCGCCGCCGATCACGATTGCGAGCACGAGTGAGTGGGGGTGGCTCGTGAACTGCGTGAACGTGCCGTCGTTGGGTCCCAGCCCCCAGGTGATGACAGCTGAGAAGCGATCGGGACCTACGCCCAGCAACGGGGACCGCTCGATCTGTGCGTACGCGGCGCGCCATATGGCGTCGCGGTCTGTGCCGATGCCGGCGACAACATCCTGCAGCGCAGGTCCGAGCCGGCCCAGCGATGCGGCGACGCCGAGTGCGCTTGCTGCGGCTGCGACGACGGGCACTCCGATCGAGACCGCCGCATTCCGCGTGCGCGAGGCGGGAATCAGGCCGAGCAGCAACACCCAAACACCGCCCGCCAGCAACGCGATCAGACCCGTGCGAGAACTCGTCACCGTGATGCCCGCAGCCGAGACCGCGGCGGCTGCGTAGGCGAGCCAGCGAGTCAGCGGCCGCCGTGATGTGAGCGCAGTCATGACCCCCGCCAGAGCGGCCACAGCAAGGAACGCCCCGAGCGAGTTCGAGTTCTCGAAGAACCCGGCGGCGTAGCCCTGGGCGCGCTCGGCTCCGCTCGTGAAGCGCTCGAAGAAGGCCGCGGTTGAGAAGAGGGCACCACCGGCTGCAATGACGCCACCCGTTCTGCGCAGCGCATGACCGTCTCCCGCAAGGATGCCCGCCAGGAACCACGCGAACCCGAGAGCCCAGATCACGGCGCCGTTGTGGCTGCCAGCGGTACCGACCAACGACACCAGCGGATTGTCGGCCAGTACGGCGCACGTGAGCAGCCACAACAGCGATGTAGCCATGAGCAGCACGGCGACCGATGAAGTACGATCGAGCCGGCGTCGCTGCGAGTAGACTGCCGCGCCCACGAGCGTCACGCCCACGCCGAGGCCGACCAGCGAGACACCTGCCGGATGCAGTCGGTTCATGCCTGCCAGCAGTGCGATGGCCACGCCCCAGGGCAGCCCGCGCGCCATCGATTCGCGAATCCGTTGCATGTCCACGCTGTGCTCCAGTCGGGTGTCTGAAGACGCGCCGACCCAAGTGCCGAAGTGCCCGAGGGCAGTACGCACACCGGTGCGGCTTGTTCGTCCGCTACACTGCATCTAGAGTAGCGGAATGCGCTGCCGTCGCGGTTCTTTGGCGCACACCGACAAGACCGATCTGACCTGCGAGACACATCTTGCTTGGAGGCCCTATGGCCATCGACCTTACGAAGAAGCGCATCATGGTGACCGGTGGCGCGGGGTTTCTCGGCTCGTTCATACTCGAGCGGCTTGCCGCGCGAGGCGCCACCGACGTGTTCGTCCCGCGTGCCGTAGAATACGACCTGGTACATGAGACAAACATCAAGCGGGCGATGGCCGACGCTAAGCCCGAGATCGTGATCCACCTGGCTGCAGTCGTTGGCGGCATCGGCGCCAACCGGGCCGAGCCGGGCCGCTTCTTCTACGAGAACGCGATGATGGGCATCCAGCTCATCGAACAGGCGCGGTTGGCCGGCGTAGAGAAGTTCGTGTGCCTAGGCACCGTGTGCGCGTACCCCAAGTTCACGCCGGTACCCTTCTCCGAGGACGACCTGTGGAACGGGTACCCGGAGGAGACCAACGCGCCGTACGGCATAGCCAAGAAGGCGCTGCTCGTGCAGTTGCAGGCCTATCGTCAGCAATACGGCATGAACGGCGTCTACCTCCTCCCGGTCAATCTCTACGGGCCGCGAGACAACTTCGACCTGTTCAGCGGGCACGTGATTCCCGCCATCATTCGCAAGTGCATCGATGCGAAGCGTGCCGGTGACCCGACCATCACGCTGTGGGGCACCGGTAGCGCGAGCCGGGAGTTCCTCTTTGCCGAGGACGCCGCAGAGGGCATCGTCTTGGCTACTGAAAGCTACGACGACCCGGACCCGGTGAACCTTGGCGCCGGGTTCGAGATCGCTATCCGTGACCTCGCTGAGACGATCGTCGAGCTCACCGGATACGAGGGTGGAATCGTGTGGGACACGACCAAGCCCGACGGTCAGCCACGCCGGAGCCTCGATACGAGCAGGGCCGAGGAGCGCTTCGGATTCCGTGCGTCGATCCCTCTCGAGGAGGGGTTGCGCCGTACGATCGAGTGGTTCGTGGCGCACTACGAGACCTAGGACCGACGCGCCGCGTGGCGCCGGGAGGAACATCCGGGTGAGCGAGAAGCGCCGGCTCGTTGTCAACACGTTCGCGAACGGGGTGTCCCAGTTTGCGGCGATGCTGGCGTCGCTTGTCTTCATGCCGCTACTCATCGGTGCCTTCGGCCTTGAAGAGTACGGGCTGTTCATGCTGGCCACATCCGTCAGCGCTTACGCTGCGCTTCTCGACCTCGGCATCGGTTCGGCGCTAACGAAGTACGTTGCGCAGCACCACGCGACAGGAGACCGCGAGGCCCTTGTGGGCTCGGCCTCCAGCGCCCTGCTGCTCTTCACGTGGGTCGGTGTTGCGGGCGCGGGACTATTGTTCGGGGTCGGCTCTTTGGCAGGCGTGATCTTCGATATCGGCGCCGAGGGCGGTCAGCTGTTGCGAACGATTTTGTGGATCGGAGCCGCGTTCCAGCTGTGGTACTGGCCCGCGTCCACGGGGCGGCACATTCTTGCCGGGATGCAGCGGTTCGGCGTGCTCGCGGCCACAGGCGTGACGTCAACCGCGCTCACCATCGCGTCGACGCTGGTGGTGATCGTGGGCGGGTACGGGCCCGTCGTGTTGGTGACGCTGAATGGTTTCGTGATGGTGGCCGTGTCGCTGCTCAACGTGATCGCCGCCCGGCGGATATCGGGAGTTCCGCTGCTGGGCTACACGGGTGCGTCGCGTCGCTACATCCGCGCCATCTTCACGTTCTCGTGGGCCGTGTTCGTGGTACAGCTCTCTGACGTGCTGTTCTACCAGCAGACAGACCGCATTCTCCTCGGCATCTTCGCCGGTGCGACCGCGGTCGGTCTCTATGAGGCAGCAGCCAAGTTCAACGCGCTGCTCACGTACGTGTCGGGTTTGTCGGTGTCGGCCGTGATGCCGCTCGCGTCGAGCATGGGTGCCACGGGGAGACATGCCTCTCTCCACTCGCTGTTGATGCGTGGTACGAAGTATACGGCTGCATTGATCAGCCCCATCGTTGTCGTGCTGGTGGTGTTCGCCCGGCCCCTCATCGCAGCATGGCTCGGGCCGGACTTCGCCCGGCACGCGATCGTGGCGCAGGTGCTCGTACTCCCGCACCTTCTCACGTCACTCGGATTGATGGGCGATGCCATTGTCATCAGTCAGGGCAAGCTCGCCGGGCGGGTGCCCTACATCGTGGTGCAGGCCGTGCTGAACATCGTGCTCAGCGTGCTGCTGATTCCCGAGTACGGTGTGCTTGGCGTGGCACTCGGCACCTCGATCGCCCACGTGGTGGACTGGCCGCTGCACATGTGGTTCCTGAAGCGCAACACCAACGCCACTCTGCGTGAGGGTCTACGGGCCGTGGTGATGCCCGTGTACCCCTTGCTCGTGGTACCGCTCGCCGTGTCGCTCGTCCTGTCGAGGACAGTCCTCGCGGACAGCATCCCCGGCATATTCGGCGCGGCGGTTGTCGCGCTCGCGCTGTATTGGGGCGCGATGGCGGCTGTTGGCCTGAGTGCGACGGAACGCGCGGAGTTGGGCCGCGCGATCGCGGCGGCTCGCAGGCGTTTCGGAGGCGCGCAGGCCTAGCGGCGGTCAGGCCCCGGCGCGCCCGTCGTAGTCCTCCGGCCATGACTTGCCCCACGACAGCAGCTGCCGACGCAGTATGTCGCGCTGACGCGTACGCGTGCCGGTGAAGGCCAGTTCCCTGGGGACCGTGGGAACAAGGAACGCTCCCATGAAGCGCCGCCACGCGTAGAAAAGTCGCGAGAGCAGCCGCTTGCCGCGTGGGTATCCTCGGCCATGCGTGTCTTCGAGTCGTTCGTAGTCGGCGCGCAGCACGTCGGTCATCGTCACGCCTTTACGTGAGCGCTGGTGCCGGTCCACGGCGATGATGCGACCCATGTGGCCGAAGGTCGCCCCGGCGTCGAGCAGCCGGAGCCACAATTCGTAGTCCATCGCGAAGTCGTACGACTCGTCGAGCATGGGGTCGCTGAGCACGCGCCGCCTGATGAACGCCACAGGCTGGCCGATGAAGTTCGTGATGCGCAAGACGCGACGCGAGAACGGCGGCGTCCAGATCATCCAGATGATCGTGCCGTCCTCGGCGATCTGCACGGCGTGGCCGTACACGACGTCGACATCGAGGTGCGCGCCGAAGTACGCGACAACGTCCTCGACCACCCGGCAGTCGAAGTAAGCGTCGTCGGAGTTTATCCAGCCGATGATCTCGCCACTCGAGGCGGCGAACGCCTTGTTGACCGCATGTGACTGGCCACGGTCGGGTTCGCTGCGCCACGTGACGGACTCGCCAGCCTCGCGCAGGATGTCGACGCTGCCGTCGGTCGAGCCGCCGTCCATCACGATGTGTTCGATGTTGGGGTAGGTCTGGCAGGCCACCGAGTGCAGGTTGTCGCGCAACCAGGCCGCCTGGTTGTAGGAGGGGGTGAGGACCGACACGAGGGGTCTGCCTTCGCGAGTCGTGTGGCTGCGTGTCTCCTGGGCAGGCATCTAGCGCAGCTCCAGGGGCCACGTGCTCTTGCGCTGGAACGCCTGACGCCGCCACAGCCCGTGCCTGATGTTCGCAGGGGCGGTAAAGGCGAACGGGCCGCGCACCCTGGGGACCAGCAGCACGCCCATCAGCCGCTGGCGCACGTAGTACGACGTGCGCGCGTTCTCCCAGTCGGGGCCGAGGTGCATCTCGTAGGTCTCGGCGAGCCGGGCGAGGTTGTCGCGGTAGACGTCCTTGGCGACCGACGACTTGCGCTCCGACTGGTGCCGGTCGATCGCTAGCATGCGGTCGATGCGCGCGAACTTGCGGCCCTGTTCGACAAGACGGAGCCACAGCTCGTAGTCCATTCCAAAGTGGAACGCCTCGTCGACCATGGGTTCGGACAGGGCGCGCCGTCGCACGAACGCTGCGGGCTGAACGATGAAATCCACGGCCTTGAGCAGCTCAGGGTCGAAGCGCGGGACCCACAACACCTGGATCGCCGCACCGTTCGCGGTGGTCTGAAGGGCGTGGCCGTACACCACATCGACATCGGGGTGCGCTTCGAAGTATGCGACGACATCGGCCATGACCCGGTAGTCGAAATAGGCGTCGTCGGAGTTCAGCCAGCCGATGATCTCGCCGCTCGATGCCTCGAACGCCTTGTTGATGGCGTGGGATTGGCCGCGGTCGGGCTCACTTCGCCAGTGCACGGCGTCATCTGCTTCGCGCAGGATCTCCACGCTGCCGTCCGTCGAGCCGCCGTCCATCACGACGTGTTCGATGTTCGGGTAGGTTTGGCAGGCCACCGAGTGCAGATTATCGCGCAGCCAGGCCGCCTGGTTGTACGAGGGGGTAAGCACCGACACGAGGGGTCTGGTGGCGATCTTCGGCATCTCCTTCATGGCACGCGCTTCGCAGTGATTGGGGAGGTACGCCCGTACGGTAGCAAAGCGCCGGCCGTTTCGTATACTCTGACATGCCGAAAGAGGCGTGGCGAGCTGCCTACCTGCGTGTGCCCGACGAACGCCCTCGCCGACCAGGAGCCGCATGAGCATCCTCGAAAAGATACCCCCGCGCGTGCGCGGCTTCGTGCGCTCGGCGCTTCCCGACAAAGCCGCAGATGGCGTGCGCGACGCGCTCATGCGGACGTACAACCAGCAAAGCATGGTCTCGCGTGAGCCGCGCCACGTCGTGTGGACCCGGCGCCACATCCTGCGCCGCAAGCCGGTGCTCTACCACTTCGAGATCCACATCACCGACCACTGCAATCTGAACTGCAAAGGGTGCGCGCACTTCTCGAACCTGTGCAAGCCGACCTTCGCTGACCTGGACGAGTTCGAATCGGACATGCGGGCAATGGCTGGACACTTCTCGCACGTGGAGCAGATCTACCTGCTCGGCGGGGAGCCGCTGCTACACCCTCAGGTCGCCGACTTCGTGCGGGTTGCGCGCGAGATCTTCCCGGACACACGCATCTACCTGATGACCAACGGCACGCTCGTGACGCGCATGGCCGAAGATTTCTGGCACGCAATGGCCGATACACACACTGTCCTGTTGGCGGACTCGTATCCGATCGGCCTGCCCGTCGAGGAGATAGACCGTCTGGGGCGCGAGCACGGGGTCACTGTCGAGTGGACCGAAGAGCGCCAGGAGTTCTTCAAGATCCCGATCGACCCGGCGGGCAGGCACGACGCTCGCGACTCGTTCCGGCACTGCCAGGGCTACAACAATTGCCCCATCGTGCGTGACGGGAAGCTCTACCCGTGCGCGTACATCGCCTTCGCCGAGGTGCTGAAAGAGCGCTTCGGCCTGCCAGGGCTCGAGGTCACCGAGGCCGACTACGTCGATATCCATGCTGAGCAGGACCCGGAGAGGATCATGGACTTCCTGCTCCACGCCGTGCCATGGTGCTCGAACTGCGACATGCAGTCCCGGGAGTTCTACCAGTGGGGCCGCTCGAGCCGCACGGTGGACGAGTGGACGAAGGTCTCGTAGCCGCTGGGGGCTACTTCGTGACCTAGCTTCTCGCCGCCAGTATCTCCTCGAACCAGCTCACGTACGCATCGGCCTGCCTATCGAGGGTATGGTGCGCGCGGACATCGGAAGCACCCGCCTCGCCGCAGGCCTGGCGCAGCCGCGCATTGCCGAGGAGCTCGCCGATCGCGGCCGCCAAGGCTGTCGGGTCGCCTGGCGGCACGAGCAGGCCCGTGCGCCCATCCGCGACGATCTCGGGAATCCCGCCGACAGCGCTCGCGACCACCGGCGTGCCGCACGCCATCGCTTCTAGGACTGCCAGAGGCTGGTTCTCCGCGCGCGCGGCGTGAGCGTACACATCGGCAGCGCGGTAGTACAGGGCAACCTGTGCGGGGTCGGATACGTACGCCACGGGCATGATATCCGCTCCGTCGACGGTTTCATCCGATCCGCTGCCGAGCGCCACGACGAGGGGAGACTGACCGTCGTGAACCGGGATCGACGGCAGCGCCGCTCGCAGCGTCGGGTAGTCCTTGAAGGGGTTGTCCTCGAGTAGGTGTGCGACGACCAGCACGATCGGGCGGTCCTTCGGCAGGCCGAGCGACGCGCGTGCGGCCGCCCTATCACCCGGGGCGTAGATGCGTGTGTCGACACCATTGGGGATGTGGCGGATCTCCGTGGCCGAGTCGAGGATGCCGGACTCATTGGCCATGCGGAGCAGCCAGTTGGAGGGCGAAGCGAGGCGCACGTCCGACCGTGCGATCACATCGCGCTTGAGCGCGGCGTTGGTCGCGCTTGCATCGCGGCGTATCGGCACATACAAGCCGAGGTCCGGGCAGTCGCCGCAGCCTTCACGCCACCGCACGCAGTCGAACGGGTGGGCGCAGTGACCGGTGAGGAGCCAGGCGTCGTGCATCGTGAGCACGGCGGGGACGCGTGCGGTCAATCGCGGCAGTTCGCGCAGGTCGAAGTAGTAGCCGTGCAGGTTGTGCAGATGTAGCACGTCGGGCGTGTGAGGGGGGAGCTCGAGCAGGCGTGAGGTGGCCGGGAAGGCGACGTCCTCGATACCCGCAAGGATGTCGCGGTATCGTGCGGTGTCGGCGAGCAGCCGCAGTGCGAGGCCCGCGCCTCGCCGCAATGGACCGCTCTGTGCGCGGCTCGGTCCTTCCGCCGCTTCGGCGGCTCGGGTGAGCGCGCGTTTCCAGGCGCCGCGCTCAGTGTCGTTGTCGATGAGCCGCACTCGCTCGTCGGTACCCGTGCGGTACCCCACCGCCATCCAGGCGTCCACGCCGCGGTCCATGTAGGCGTGGTGCAAGTCGCGCATCACCTTCGCTGCGCCACCCCCGATGTTGTCCGTGTTCACCTGGAGCACGGTCAACGCGGCGATGCGCGCCGGGTCCTGAGCATGGTTCGTGAGCCCGACGTCACGCATCCGCGGCCTCCCTGATGGCCATCTCGGCCGCATGCGCAATGCGCGACCAGGTGAAACTCGCGCTCCATGCGCGTCCGCCCGCCACGAGTTCGGCGCGGGTGGCGGGGTCGAGCACGGCTTCCATTGCCCGCTTCATGGCGAGCGGGTCGTCCTCGCCCACGAACAGCGCCGTGTCGTCCACCGCCTCCGGAATCGCTGAGTTGCGGCAGGTGATCACCGGGCAGCCGCACGCCATGGCCTCGAGCGCGACGAGTCCGAAGCCCTCGTAGCGCGACGGGAACAGTAGCGCGGCAGCACCGGTGTACGCGGCGCGCAGCTCGTCGTCGCTCAGGCGCGTGATGCGCACCGGCACGTCGCCGGCCTGCTCGGCGAAGTGCGGTTCAAGGTCCGGGCGTCCGCCCAGAAGCAGTAGCCCGTACTCGGGTATCTCCGGGCCGAGTTCGACGGTGTCGAACACCAGCTCCGCGTTCTTGTGGATGTCGCGGTGTCCCACGAACACGTAGTAGTTCTCGGGCAGCGCGTACCGTGCGCGCACGGCGGCGACCTCTTCGGCCGAGGACGGCGCGAAGGACGAGTCTACGCCGGGCAGCGCGATCGTGGTCGGCCTGTGGGCGGTCTTGGGGTAGATGCGGTTGAGGTCGGAGGCGGTGTTGCGCGAGTTGCACAGGAACGCTGCGGCCCGTTGGATGGCGGCGCGCTTGTCGCGCCACAGGGGCGCCGATAGGTCCCAGCCCAGGATCTCGGGGGTGAGGTCGTGAACCATCAGCAGGCCAGGCGTCTCGTCCGGATACGAGTACAGGGTCGTGACGAACAGGTCCGCGCCCTGCGAGCGGCAGACGGCGTCGAGCATGGCTCGCTCGGCGGAGATGTCGTGCGCCACAAGCGGGGGTGCGGACAGGTAGGTGAACCCGGGCAGGCACGGCGCGCTGCCAGCCCGGTCCAGCACGACCACGTTACGGGCGAACCCGCTGACCGACCACTCGTGCATCACGGAGCGCCACAGCCGGGCGATGCCGGTGTGCGGTTCCTGAAGCGCGCACCCGTCCAGCACCACGACCGGTGAGGCAAGCTCGGCCGTGCGGGACGGCAGCGCACGCGCGAACTCGCGTGCAGCCCGAGTACCTGCGGCCACGTTGCGGGCACGGCGGGCCGCACGCCACGCGGGGGCGGCCAGGCGCTCAAGGCCTGGAGCTTGGCGTCGCACACGGTTGGACGGTTGGCGGCTAGGTGTCGCCACGGAACCACGACTCCAGTCGCAGGGCGAACTCCTCGGCAGAGAAGTCCCGCACGATGTGGCGTGGGATGCGGAACAGGTCGGTCCACGGCTTGACCGCGGCGGGATGGTTCGAGCACGCGTACGCGTAGCCCGCCTCGCGCGCGAGATCCACCGAGGTGTCGGTGTAGTCGTCGAGTCCGCCGTACGGGTAAGAGAACGCCGTGATCGGCCGACCGCATATGCCTGACAGCGCAACGGCGTCCTCGGCGATCTCGCGACGTTGCTCCTGTTCGCTGCGGGCGGACAGCAGCGCGTGGTTCACGGTGTGACCTCCGATCTCCACGAGCGGTGAAGCGTCGAGTCGCAGGACCTCGTCGGCAGTGAGCTGCCGATGACTGGGACGCGCGGCCTCGTCGAGCCCCGCGGCTGCGCGGAGTTGGGCGAGCACGTCACGTCGCACGCCGGCGGCGAGCGGTCGCATCCCGCGCGCCAGCACCAGGTAGGCGCGCTGGCGTGCGTCGCGCGGCTGGTCGAGTACCGTCCAATCGCGGTTCGCGGCCGCGGCATCGTGTCCGTAGGCGGCGCGGTCGCCCAGCTCGGCCTCGAAGCCGAAGTCTGCGGCGTCGATGACCAGCCGCTCGGGAAGCACGGTCGGTGCGAGCAGCACGCGCTCGAGCTCGTCCCACCAGAACTCACGTGTGCCGCCCAGATAGCCGCTGCTCACGAACACCGTCGCGGGGACGCCGTGGCGGCGGAGCGCCGGCTCTGCGTGCGTGAGACTATCGGCATAGCCGTCGTCGAACGTGACCGCGACACCGCGGTGGGGCACCTGGCCGCGACGCAGTGACTCAGCGAGGCTCGCCAGCGGCACAGGGGCGTACTCGCGCGCGAGCAGCTCAATGTGCTCGTCGAAGCGCTCAGGTGTGACCGCGAGCAGTTGTGGATCGCGCTCGAGCTTGGCGACCCGGTGGTATATCAACACCACGGCCGTGCCCCCGACGTGTCTGCCGAAGAATCGCTTCACGCCCTGCCGAAGAGATGCCATCACGCGTCGGCCTTCGTGGCTTTCACAGCGACGATGAGCTGGTAGTCGCGGTCGAGAACGTCGAGGTCGTCCGTGTCGACCTCCTCGAGTGCGAGGCCGTGGAGGAACGCGACGGCCGCGAACACGTTGCCGTAGGTGCGCACTTCGACGCGATCGGCGGCGAAAGCGGTCTCGAACAGCTCGCGCGCCGACAGGTCGGTCAGCCGCCAGTAGTCGCCCCAGCGGTCCATGTCGTAGCGGCTGATCTGGCTGATGCCCGGCACGGTGCAGAGCACGCAACCGCCGGGACGCAGCACGCGGTGGACCTCGGAGACGACCGACTCCATGGCGTAGGTGAAGTGCAGGGTCTGCGTGAGGACCACGCAGTCGAAGCTCGCCTCGGCGATCTGCGGCGCGTGAGTGAGGTCGGCCACGATCGTGGTCTCGTCCGACTCGCCGGTGAGGTGCAGCACGTCGCTGCGCTCGACGGCGTCGCCCCCGAAGCGCTCCGTGTACGTGCGGTCGCCGACCTCTAGGACTCGGCCGCGGATGCACGCAGCGTTGGACTCAAGGAACCCCTCGATGTAGTAGCGGTCGATCGGTGTCCCGCGGTCGAACCCGAACACCGAGCTCGCCGGCGTGGTACGCGCCAGGTCGCCCAAGTCGATGGAGCCGAGAGCAGGGGACGGGCCCCTTCTCGCGAAGGCGGCAAGCCGTTGCATCGCAGCCTTTGGAACGTTCCGGCGGCCCATGAGATTCCTTCCTTCCGATCCGTCGTATGCGAGGACCGGGTCGCCGAGATGCAGTCGAACGGACGCTGCGAGCATTCTATCGCAGGCTGCGGGCCGCGAGGGGCTCCATGCAGGGCTCCAAACGTCTTGGGTGCGCGCCGGGCTGTCGCGGTCGGTATCCCCGACCGCTGTGCTAGTATCCGCTTCGGCAGCGGTGGTCGACAGACGCGCCTGCGAAGCTGAGGCGCGAGTGGCCCCCTGGAGAACCGGCCCCGGCCTGCAGCACACGACCCACGCCCGCGAGGACGCCGAGAATGCCAAGCATAGCCAGCTTGCGAAGTGCGGCGGTCGACCGCTTCCTCGACCGCGTGTACGGGAAGCCCCCGGCGGTCGACAGTGCGTTCGCACGATCGGTCGCGTGGGGCGCGGCGGGCTGCGCGATTGCGCGGGAGATGCTCGCCGTCCAGGACCCGTGCCTGATCGCCCGGTTCGGCTCCACGGAGCTTGCGTGCGTGAACTTCTACACCCGCTGGCGGCTGGATCGTCGAGTGCCCGTGCCATACCCGTCGGCGGTGCGCCATGCGATTCAGGTGAACTCCGGCGTGTTCCCGACCGACGACGCCTCACTCGACCGCTTCAGTGAGATCTACCTGAACGCGGTCTCTTTGACGGACGTGATGGGGGTGTGGTTCAACCGCAACGAGCATGCGATCGTAGACCGCTACTGCCCGAACGCCCGTCTCGTACACCTCGAGGCGCTCAATCCCGTTCTGCACGAGGACCCCTGGAGCGTCGAGTTGGAGGGCAGGACGGTGCTCGCGGTACACCCTTTCGCGCGAACGATCGAGTCGCAGTACCGGACTAACAGGGCAGCGCTCTTCGGCAACCCGAAGGTGCTGCCCGAGTTCGAGCTCAAGACCTTGCAGGCGGTGCAATCCATCGCGGGCACGGAGTGTCCGCACGAGACATGGTTCCACGCGCTGGCGAGCATGCGAGACCGGATCGCGGAGACCGAGTTCGACGTGGCGATCATAGGCGCTGGCGCGTACGGTTTGCCTCTGGCGGCAGCGGTGAAGGGTATGGGGAAGCAGGCGGTCCAACTCGGTGGTGCGACGCAGCTGCTCTTCGGCATCCGTGGACGGCGCTGGGAGGTCGAGTCGCCCGACGACATCGCACCGCTGTTCAACGAGCACTGGGTGCGACCGTCCGCCGAGGAGACCCCCGAGGGCAAGGACCTGGTGGAAGGTGGCTGTTACTGGTGAGCAGGGCAACTCCAGACCGGCCGAGAAGCCGCACATGACCCCTGTGCCCGGATACAGCGTCTTTGTGAACAGCACGGACAGCTTCGAGGATACCTGGGAGCCGTTCTTCCACCTGCTGCGCGACTACTGGCCTCAGGCCTGCCGCGTGACACTCAACACCGAGCGCAAGGACTTCGTGTACCCGGGTCTCGACCTCGTCTGCACACGGGTGGCTTGGGAAGGGGAGGGGCGCATCCCGTGGGGCGAGTGCATGCTGCGCGCTCTCGATCGGATCCCCACGGAGGTGTTCGTGTACATGCAGGACGACTACTTCCTCTACGACCAGGTCAAGACCAAGGTCGTGGATGAGGCGGCATCCGTCATGCTCACCGAGCAGCTCGATTGCCTGCGTTTGATGGAGTGCGGCGGGGCCGGTCCGTACGAGCCTACGAGCTACCCGTGGCTGAAGTCGGTTTCGCGAGGGGCGAAGTACCGCATCGCGCTGCAGGCGGGTCTGTGGACGAAAACGGGGATGCGGAAGTACCTTCGCGCGCACGAGTCGCCGTGGCAGATGGAAGTGTGGGGCTCGCGTCGTGCCTCTCGCATCGAAGGCCGGATCTGGGCTGTCAGCCGCGATCTGTACCGCGAGGACATGCCGCAGATCATCCCCTACGTACCGACGGGAATCGTGAAGGGGCGCTGGAACCGCGACGCGGTCGGCAGGCTGTTCCCGGGACACGGGATCGAAGTGGACTACAGCTGTCGAGGCTGGTGGGATCCTTCAAACCCGCCCAGGAGTACGCTGTCGCAGAAGGTCAGGAAGGCGCCGCGGTATGCGTGGGCCCGGATCAGATCACTCTGAGTCCCGCGTTTGACAAGTCCGAAGATGCCACACGCGTAGTAGCAGCCGCAGTCGCCGGCGATACGCTCTCCGGTGAGGGCCACGTCTTCTTGCAGTGATCCGCTGTCGTCCGCGGTCGATGCTCAAAGCGCAGACGTACGCATTCAGCCTTCGCAGCAAGGTCGGTCCCCTAGGGCGTCAGGTCGGGCGAGAAACGCATCGTTACGTCGTCGGGCAGTGACGTCCGCGCGTACTCTCGCATATCCTCGGCCAACTGCGTGGGAGCGCTCGGTCGGATTGCGAGGAAGACCACGGTGGGTCCGTACGCGACCAGGTTGTTCTCGATGGTGAGACTCCCGACCTCGACCCACTCGCCGGGCTGGTCGAAGTAGTCGGGGAAGATGATCGCGATCTGGGCGCCGTTGCGATCGGCGAGCTCGCGGATCTCGCGTGCGTCGAGCTGCTCACGCCCGAGCCGCTCGAGCGGCTCGCCGGTCTCAGCGAGGCCTTCGAGGTCGAGGATGCGCAGATCGTCGTTGTAGTAGGAGACAGCGCCGAGGTCGCCGATGGCGACGCTGTCGTAGTGCGGGTTCGCCGCCAAGAAGTGGGCCATCTGGTACTGCTGGTCGTGGACGTTCTTGACCGCCTGCGCAGTGCTGCGGATACCCACACTAGCTCGCCGAAGGCACAGACCCACGCCGAGAAGCCCGATCGCGAGCGCCGCCACGAGCGCGACGCGCGCAGCCGTCGCCGCGGGGATACCCGCGCGGAGCAGCCAGGCCGCCTGCACCACGAGCGTAAGCCCGAGCAGCGCCACGAGGTAGGCCTCGTAGCGGAAGAACCAGCCCACGTCGCCGAAGGCGAGGTGGACCACGGAGACCGCTGTCACCACACCCGCGAACAGCGTGGCCGGAAGCCACGGCGTGCGATTGCGGGCCCACTGCGCGACCGTCACGATGCCCGTGGCGATCACGAGCGGGTAGAGGGGCGATGCGGTCGTCCAGCGCTCCAGGAAGAGCGCCCAATACCCTGCCGCGTCCGAAAGCAGCAGGCCCACGCCCGATGACGTGGCGCCCTTGACGAGCACAGGGTTCGGCAGGAAGTAGCCGCCGTTCGCCAGTGAGTACAAGCCGTAGCCGACCACGGGTGCCGCGCCGGCGGCCAGCATGGCGCCCGCGAGCGTCCAGCGACGCCGCAGCAGTCCCAGACCCGCGACGATGCCAACGAGCACGAGTCCTTCATACCGGACAGCGCTCGCGAGAGCGGCGAGGGCGACCACAGCCCACGCCGAGCGGTCCCACGCAGGTTGCTCCCGGGTGAGTATCACGGCCGCGAGCGTGAGAAGCGCCACGTCGATGAGTATCTGCAACGGGTGCTCCATCCCGCCGAACACGATGGGTGCCAACGGCGTGCCTACGGCTACCCACGCCAGGCCGACGAAACGCAGCGCGGCGCCGACCTCGAGCTTGCGAAGCGCCCAATCGCTGACCACGAGCAGCGCCACCGAGATCGCCACGGTCATGGTCAGCGGGATGAAGTCATGCACGCCGAAGACCGCGAACACCGATGCGAGCGTGAACGTCCACAGGGGAGAAGATGAGGCCGACGTGAACTCGAACGGGGTGGCTCCCATCACGCCGTGCCGCGCCAGGTTCTTGGCAAGCGACATGTGGATGTACGCGTCGTCGAGTGCGTACGTGAGCGTACCGCCGGTGCGCGTGTAGCCCACGTACGCGACCACACCGAGCATGGCCGCAAGCAGTACGAGTGAGGTCCAGAGCGGCCAGTGGCGGAGAGCGCGGCGCACCTCAGTCCTCGACAATGCCCGCGGAGGTCTCGGGACGCGCCTCGTGTCGCCGGCACATGCCCGGCCCGAAGGCCGCTGCGTCTTCGGCGGGCTCGTAGGTGTCGAACAGGCGGCCCCATGCCGTCTCGCGCCGCACCCGGGCCTGGACGCCACGGCCCTTGAGCGGCCACCACAGGTAGTCGTGGTACACGAACGAGCCGAAGATGAACGCGTACACGATGGGCGTGCGGAACAGCAGCTTCTGGAGCGCGCCGAGCGGGCCGAACCACACTCCATGACCCACTCGCGAGGCTGCGTTGTGCCCGACCTCGAAGCCCCAGCTCTCTTCGGCAATCTCGGTGTCGCCGACGATCTCGATCTCGCGCACGTCCCCGCAGCCCAGACCACGTTCGTGTGCCTTGCGGATGTAGCGGATCGACAGCGGGTCGAAGCCCATGATCTTTGCAGCCACGGCGTCGATCGCGACCTGGTCGGCGCTTGCGAGCATCACGTTCTTCTCGACCGGCTCCATCGTGCGAGGCCCCGGTCCGTTGCCGGCCAGCGTGCCGTCCATCACCGCGAACACTCCGGGGTGGACTTCCTGCTGGATGGCGAGCAGGTCCACGAGCGTGTCGTGTATCCACGTATGCGTATAGTGCCGCTTCGTGCCCAACAGACCGCCGAACGCGTTCTTCATCGCACCCGTGGTCGTGGTGTAGATGTGGCATTTCACCGTGGGCAGATGCACGACGTTCTTGCCCGGGAAGTAGTCGGGGATGCGGATGCCTTCGGGATAGATCTTGTTGAGCGCGAGCATCTCGGCCTTCGGTTCGTAGAGCTGCCACCCCATGTGAGCAGGGTCGAAGTTGTACAGCTCGTCGACGCAATACGCCTCGTACAAGGGGGAGAGCTTGTTGAGTCGCTCGCCCTTGAACGGGTCGGTCACCACGGTGTTGTTGTGCACGGACACGAGCGAGTCGTACGCGCCCCCTCGCAGTGTCCGGATCACGCCCTCGAGCTGCCACGGCGTCGTGTTCGCCGACAGGAAGGGCATGTGCCACGAGATGTTGTCCTTGAGGATGGTCGTGGCTTCGGGGTCCAGCGCTCCGGCATAGCCGCCGAGTTCCATCACGCGGCGGACATCGGGCAAAGCCTTCTCGGCCGAGGACCGGATGAGTGCGACTCGCGACATGGTGCTCCCGTCAGGTCAGCGCGGGCCGGAGGTAGTACAGGATCAGGATGACGGATGCCGTCCACACACCGATAGCTACAAGCATGGGCCGGTCGCCCAGGAGCACCTCGGCAGGCCTACCTCCGAGATCGTGGCGCAACACGAGGTACTGGTAGCGCAGCACGCCGTATATCACGAATGGGACGGTCCCCATCATCATGTAGTAGGGCGTAATCGACGAGAAGAAGCCGTAGAGCGCGTACGAGGTGATCGTCGTGGCTGCAAGCGTCGTCATAAAGCTGTCGAGCATCTCAGGGGAGTATTCCTTGAGGACTGGGCGGTGCGCTTCGGAGGAGTCCTCGAGCAGCACGAGCTCATGGCGCCGCTTCGCCGCGGCCAGGAAAAGAGCCAGGAGGCCTGTGCACAGCACGAGCCACGGCGAGGCTACGACATCGATCACGACTGCGCCTGCGATCGCGCGCAGGACGAAGCCGGCCGCGATCGTGAGCATGTCGACGATGAGCACGTGTTTGAGCACGGCGCTGTAGACGACCTGGAGAAGCCAATACGCGGCGATCACCAGCAAGAAATCGATGCCGAGGAGCGCCGCGAGCGCGAACCCGGCTGCTGCGAGCAGCCCGGAGATAGCGTATGCAGTCGGGCGTGCGATACGGCCGCTGGCCACGGGCCTGGTGCGCTTGAGAGGGTGGGCGGCGTCGCGGGTGGCGTCGACGGCGTCGTTCGCCGCGTACACCGCGCTCGAGACCACGCACAGCGCCGCAAAGGCGGCGAGTGACCGCACGACCCTAGACGGGTCGCCCAGACCGCCAGCGAACACGACTGCCGCGAACACGATGATGTTCTTCGTCCACTCTTTTGGGCGAAGGAGTCTGATGATGTCGTTGAGGGCCATGGGCGCAGGAGCACCTCGCGGTTAGGGGGTGGTCAATCGACACTCGGGCGCTATTCTACCTTACGATGTCTTAACGCGATGCGGACCGGTGTGCGCGCGTGCGTGAGATGATATACCCTGCGCGCGTCACGGGCTGCTGTATCGAGACAGGACGGGGCGGTTGGCTGTTCGACATCGCATGACGCGGGGACTCGTGCTCGCCGCCCTGGTGAGCGTCTTCGTCTACGCCGTGCTCGCATTCCTCACGGATGGTGGAGCCATCCTGTCTGTGCTTCGCGGCTTTCCGGTTTCCACCTTCGCCGCGATGCTCGCGTTGTCCGCCGCGGGCTTCGGGATCCGTGCACTCCGCTGGCGGCTCCTGATGCGGCGCGTGGCGCATGATGCGGGCATCGCCGACGCGCTTTACCTGCAGCTTTCGGGCCAGACCATGACCTTGACGCCAGGGCGGCTAGGCGAGGTCTTCAAGGGCTGGCTCGCGCGACGGGTAACCGGCATGCCTACGCCCGTGGGAGTCGCGCTCGTGCTCTCCGAGCGCGTCGCCGACGCGGTCGCACTCGGAGTGCTCGCGCTCGGCGGCGTCTCCCTTCTGCGTGCCGGCGAGATCTGGATCGTGCCGACGCTCTTGGTAGCGACTGTGCTCGCCGTGTGGGCTGCGACGTCCGAGCGGCTGCATCGTGCGGCGATCCGCGCGGCGTTCAGGCGAGAAGGCGCAGATGCGCGCCGGTCGTCGCTGGAGTCCGTCTCGCACACGATCCGGGTTGCGCTCGGTTGGGGAACGCTGCCATGGTCAGCAGGGATGGCAGTGCTCGCCTGGGGGCTGGAGGGTATCGGTCTCGTGCTGTGCGTGCGAGAGCTCGGATTCTCCGGGCTCGGCGCATTCGGTGCTGTCTCGCTGTACGCCGTGTCCACGCTGGCAGGTGCGCTGTCATTGCTTCCGGGCGGTGTGGGACTCACCGAAGCGTCGATGGCGGGGCTGCTCGTGGCCCTGGGTATGGACGCGCCCGCGGCGTCTGGGGCAACGCTGATCGTGCGCGGCGCCACGCTGTGGTGGGGTGTGGCGTTAGGATGGCTCTCGCTTGCGACGCGGCCTGCCCTGCTCAAGGAAGCGCTTGTGTGGACGAGTTCCGAGGAGCGCGCAGATGCCTGACTCCGCGCGCGCGACGCCGCCGAACGTGCTTGTGGTCACCCACCTCTTCCCGCTTCCGGACGATCCCACCGTCGGCCCATGGGTGGCCGAACAGGTGGATGCCCTGCGCACACACGTGCCCATCGAGGTGCTGTGCTGCGCACGGACGGGCGCCGATGCCGAGTCGGTGCGCGACTCAGGCGTGCGCGTGACGTACCGGGACACAACAACCCCGCTCGGCGCGGCTCGGCTCGGCCTTATCGCCTCGAGCTGGCGCTATGCTCACCACCTGCGCCGATACCTCGCTTGTGCCGAGCCACTCCCCGACATCGTGCACTCGCACTTCGGCTTTCCCGACGCGGTCATCGCCGGGCGCGAGGCGCGTCGTGTTGGCGTTCCGCACGTCGTCACCCTGCACGGCAGCGACGTGGAGCGGGTCCTGGCGCGCAGCGACGCGCTCGGACGCAGCATGGCGACGGCGCTTCGGCAGGCAGCAGCAGTGATCTGTGTGAGCGAGGCCCTCGCGGCCCGTGTTCGTGAGCTGGCCGGCCGGACCCTGCCGCTGTGGGTCGTCCCAAGCGGCTACGACGCATCCGTGTTCTGCATCGCCGAGGGTCCGTCCCGGGAAGGCGTGCTGTTCGTGGGCGCCCTTCGGGTGGTCAAGAATGTGGACGTCTTGATCGATTCGGTTGCGCGGGCAGCGGAGCACGAGCGCATGCCGCTCACGGTCGTCGGTGACGGCCCGATGCGCCCGGCGCTCGAGCGGTTGGCCGAAGAGCGAGGCGCGGTGGACCTCGTCCGGTTCGAAGGTACCCTCGACCGCGCGCAGGTTGCGGATCGCATGCGGCGAGCGAGACTGCTCGCGCTTCCCAGCTCGTCAGAAGGGTGGGGCGCGGTGGTAGCCGAGGCGCTGGCTTGCGGGACGCCGGTGGTGGCGTCGCGGGTCGGCGGAGTCCCGGAGATTCTGGCATCTGAGCGCGGCGGGCTTCTTGTCGAGCCCGGACGACCGGACGAGCTGGCAAGCGCGATGCTAGCCGTATACCGCAAGGCCTGGGATGCCGCTGCCGTGGCCGCCGCGAGTCGCGCTCCCACTACGGCGCAGAGTGCGGAGCGACTCGCCGCACTGTACAAGGAGATCGCGTGACCGCACCGCTCCGCATCGCATACCTGTGTTTGCAGGCCACGACCGAGGGCCAAGCGAGTCACGCCCACGTCCACGAGGTGATCAGGGGGCTGCGCGCCTCCGGACACCAGGTCGACCTGTTCGAGCCTCGGTACGCAGGCGGTAAGGCCCCCGGGGCTCTCGGCCGCTTCCTGGAGTTCGCACGCATCCAGCGTCGTCTGGTGCGCACCTTGACCGATTACGACGTACTCTACGTCCGCGGTCACCCGCTGGCGTACCCGGCCGCGCGTGCCGCGCGGCGGGCGGGGATCACGACCGTGCAGGAATGCAACGGCCCCTACGAAGACTTCGTGCAGGCCTGGCCCTCGGCCAAGCTCTTCCAAGGCGTGCTCGTCGCGATGGCGCGCTCGCAGTTCCGTACCGCAGACGCGGTGATCGCCGTCACGCCGCATCTCGCGCGCTGGCTTGCCGAGGATACCGGCCGACAGCAGGTCACCGTGGTGCCCAACGGTGCAAACACCGAGTTGTTCGCACCGGGTCAGCCGCGACCCGACGACCTCCCCGAGCGCTACGCGGTGTTCTTCGGCGCGCTCCAGCCGTGGCAGGGGATAGAGACGATTCTCCTAGCCATCGAGGAGCCGGAGTGGCCCGACGATCTGCACGTGGTCTTCGCGGGCGATGGTCCACTGGCTGAAGAGGTGCGTTCCGCTCAACAGCGGGAACCCGAGCGCATCCATTACCTCGGGCGTTTGCCATACCAGTCGGTCCCGTCACTGGTGTCCAACGCTGTCGTCTCGCTGATCGGCTTCAACACGAAGCCACGAACGGGTGGAGCGGGCTCGCCGGTCAAACTCTACGAGTCCATGGCATCCGGCGTGCCGGTCGTCGCCGGGGACCTGCCCGGGCAGTCCGAGGTGATCCGCGACGCGCGCTGTGGCGTCCTTGTCGACCCAATCACCCCGCACGCATTGGCCAGCGCCGTGTCCTCGCTCGTTGCGGATCCCGAGGCGCTCGAACAGATGGGGCAACGGGCTCGCGCTGTCGCGGTGGCGCAGCATTCGTGGGCTGCGCGTGCGGCGCTCGTGGGTGACGTGGTCCAGCGCGTTGCGTTGCGAACCCCGCGTATCGCGTACCTGAGTCTGCAGGCGGTCGTGGAAGGCCAGGACACCTGGGCGGCCGTCACCGAGATAGTGAAAGGCATCGAGGCCGACGGCTGGACCGTGGACCCCTACTTCCCGGACTACCCGGAAGGTGTGGTCCCCGGCCCGTTCGCCAGATTGCGAGAGATGTCGCGCATCCAGAGTCAACTCAGCAAGAAGCTGCGCGGCTACGACGCCATCTACGTGCGCGCACACCCCATGGCCTGGCCCATCGCCCGGTTGGCGGACCGGCGCGGAGTCCCTGTGGTGCAGGAGTGCAACGGCCCCTACGAGGACCTGTTCATCGCCTGGCCTAGGACGCGGATCGCGCGCCCCGTCTTTGAGTACCTGCAACGCTCGCAGTACCGGGCCGCCGATGCGGTGATCTCGGTGTCCCAGGGCCTGACCGACTGGCTTATCGCCGACACGGGTAACGAGCGCATCGTCACGAACGGCAACGGCGCGAACATCGAGGTGTTCACTCCGGACGCGCCACGCCGGCCGGGGTTACCTGAGCGCTTCGCGGTGTTCTTTGGCCAGTTTCCGCCATGGCAGGGCATCGGCACGCTGCTCGAGGCGGTGCAGTCCGACGCGTGGCCGGCGGGGCTGCAGCTCGTGTTCGTGGGCGACGGTGCGATGCGGCCCGACATCGAACGGGTGGCTGCTCGTACGCCGGAGCGCGTCAGCTACATCGGCAAGCTGCCGTACGAGCAGGTCGCGAGCGTGGCGGCACACGCTCTGGTGTCCTACGTGCCCATGGTGGCGCCGGAACGCGAAGCCAAGTTCTCGCCACTCAAGCTCTACGAGTCGATGGCCTGTGGGGTGCCGGTGATCGCGTCCGACACCATCGGTATCTCGGAGGTCGTGAGCGAGACCGGCTGCGGCATCCTCGTGCCGGCTGGCGACGCCACGGCGCTGACCGCTGCAACCTGCAAGCTGGCCGAAGACCCCGCGCTGGCTCAGGAGATGGGTCGGCGAGGGCGGGTCGCAGCCGTGGAGCGCTACTCGTGGCGGGCGCGTTCGCGTCAGCGCCGCGCGGTGATCGAGGCAGCGATCGCGGGGCGGCCCATCGGCGCAGCCGCGCATGCGTAGGGTTCTCCTCGGCCACTCAGGTCGCGGTGCTCGCCGTTCGTCGGCCCGGTCGTGGGCCGAGACTGCTACAATCTCCACCTACCGATCACCCGAGTACAGGAGAGCCCCGTGAAGTTCCAGGGAACGGCGCACCGCTACGGCCGAGACATCGACACCGACGTCATCATCCCCGCGCGCTATCTCAACACCAGCGTGCCCGAGGAGCTCGCAAAGCACTGCATGGAGGACCTGGACGCGGAGTTCGTGGGCAAGATCGAGTTCGGGGACATCCTTGTCGCCGAGGAGAATTTCGGCTGCGGCTCGAGTCGCGAGCACGCGCCGATCTCGATCAAGGCTGCGGGCATCAGCGTGGTCATCGCGAAGTCGTTCGCGCGCATCTTCTACCGCAACGCCATCAATACCGGGCTGCCGATCATGGAAGCGCCCGAGGCGGTCGACGGCATCTCCGACGGCGACGAGGTCGAGGTCGACGCGGACGCCGGCGTCATCGTGAACAAGACCACGGGGGCCACGTTCCGCGCGCAACCCTTCCCGCCGTTCGTGAAGGACATTATCGAGCAGGGCGGGCTGATCGAGGCGGTCAAGCGCAAGGTAGCGGCGGGCTCGTAGACCTGCTGGCGCAGCGAAGGGCTAGCGCCCGTTGGTTGCTCGGGAGCGCTCCAAGTACTCCGGGTCGATCGCGGCGATCGCCGCTCGCATCGTTTCGGTGTCGCCGCGGCGCGCGGCTTCGACCAGTGCCTCGATCTCCTCGTCGACGTTTCGGTGAGGCACCCCGACCCGGTCCACGCGCAGAATCTTTTCGCGGTCCGTGGGCAGAAGTGTCTCATGCTCGCCTATGAGCGATTCGTGCAGCTTCTCGCCTGGTCGCAGCCCCGTGAACTCGATCTCGGTCGGCACTCCGGAAAGCGAGATCATCTTGCGTGCTAGCTCGACGATCTTGACCGGCTCGCCCATCTCCAGCACGAAGACGTCGCCGGAGTCGCCGATGGCCTGTGCTTGCAGCACGAGCCTGGCAGCTTCCGGGATCGTCATGAAGTAGCGGGTGACATCTTCGTGCGTGACGGTCAGCGGGCCACCTCGGCGTAGTTGCTCTTCGAAGATCGGCACTACGGAGCCGCGACTTCCCAACACGTTGCCGAAGCGGACCGCCATGACTTCAAGGGTTCCTCGGCGAGCAGCGTCGAGCATCACGAGCTCGGCCAGCGCTTTCGTTAGCCCCATGATGTTCACCGGCGCGACCGCCTTGTCGGTGGATATGAGCACGAAGCGCTTGGCCCCGTGGCGCTCGCACGCCTCGATGACCAGGCGCGTGCCTACCACGTTGGTCATGACCGCTTCGGCGGGGGCGAGTTCCATAAGCGGGACGTGCTTGTAGGCCGCCGAATGCAACACGACCGTGGGGCGCTCTCGTCCGATGACCGCGTCGAGCCGGCCGGCGTCGCGGATGTCACATATCGCCACACTCGACATGCCGGGGTGTGCGGCCTCGAGTTCGAGGAACAGCTCGTAGAGCCGCGACTCGTCCACATCGATCAGCACGATACGCGCAGGGTCGAGCTGCGCGACCTGGCGGCACAGCTCCGATCCGATCGAGCCGGCGGCGCCCGTGACCGCGACAACCTCGCCGGCGATCGTCTCGCGTACCCGTTCGACGTCGATCGGCGTAGGTTCGCGGCCGAGCAAGTCCTCGATCTCGACGCTGCGCAGGTCGCGCAGGCTCACCGAGCCGCGCGCAATGATCAACTGCGGTGTCACGCGCGTCTGTACCCCGGCATCGGCTGCCGCGTTCAGTATGCGCCGGACGGTGTCTCGCGGTGCCGACGGCATGGCCACGATGATCTCGTGGATGTCGTACTGGGCAACCGTGGCTTCCAGGTCCGCTGTACCTCCGAGCACGGGCATCCCGTTGATGGTGCGTCCTTGGAGCGCCGCATCGTCGTCAAGGAAGCCCACGACCGTCATACCGAAGTCCGGATGGGACTGTATCTCGCGCAGCAGCAGCGGTCCGGCGCTGCCGGCGCCTACGATGAGTACGCGCTGGCGGTCTCCTCGGCGAGTTGCGTGAAGGTGCAGCACTACGCGTACGGCGATGCGCGTGGCCGACGCGCCCACGAACACGAGCACGGACTGGAAGAACAGCACGCCGATCGGCACCGGGCGCATGTCGCTCTCCATCGGCGCGAGCAGGTTCATGCCGAGGAGGACCGCAAAACCAACCGCGGAAGCGATGAAGAGCCGCAGCAGCGTGTCGAGGCCGACGTAGCGCAGGACCACGCGGTAGAGGCCCAGCACACCGAACATGACCACGTAGACAACTGCACCTACCACGGCAAGTGCGACTACGTAGCGCTGGAAGAACTCCGGGACCACGCCTTCGAAGCGGGCGTAGTACGCAAGGACCGTCACCAGGACGACCGTCGCCGCATCGAGCGCAACGAGCATCCAGTTCGAAAGGAGAGCGGCTTGTCTGGCGCGCTTGAGCGCTTGAGTGGGTGTCACGGGGGCGTCTCTCAATTAGGCAGGGTTAACGAGGCTGGTCAGAGTGCGCGTACATCATACCACCGGAGCGGTGGCGACTTCCTGCGTGCGGGTCAGCGCCGGTGCTCGACGGCTTCGGCGTACAGGTCCTCATATGCGCCTAGGACATCGGCGAGCGCGAATCGCTGTGTAGCGCGCGTGCGGGCCGCCCTGCCTCGGCGTGCTGCCTCGGTGCGGTCGGCTGCTGCCGCCTCGATCGCTCGGGCCAGAGCGTGCGTGTCGAACTTGGGGGCGATCCAACCGGCGTCCGGTCCGACCGCGTCGACGATCCCGCGCGTTTCGGTGCCTATCACCGGCACGCCCATCGACATGGCCTCGAGGACGGAGCGCGGGAGGCCTTCGCGCGCGGACACGAGTGTGAGTGCGTCGCTGGCTGCCAGGACTGCCGGGATGTCGCGGCGGTACCCTCCGAAGCGGACGCGCTGGGCGACTCCGAGCTCCTCGGCTTTGTGACGGATATCCTGCTCGATCTCGCCCTCACCGGCGAACACCACGACCACGTCGGGATCCTCCACCTCCGCAAGAGCGGCAAGCAGGTGCGCATGCCGCTTCACTGGAGAGAACTCGGCGACCATTGTGAGCATGAATGCCTCGTCGGGGATCTCGAGCTCGTCGCGGACCGCCGCCGCCTGCGCGGCCGTGACGCGTTCGGGTGAGAAGCGCTCCACGTCCACGCCGATGCCGGGGATGAGCCGGACGCGGCCTGGGTCGATCCGCCGGAACGAACGCGCGGCCTGGTAGTCCTCCTCATTGATCGTGACGAGGTAGTCGGTCCAGGGCGCGGCTATGCGCTCCATGGTGCCGAAGGCGGTTCGTCCTGCCAGCGACTGGCCCCGGTAGAAGTGGAAGCCGTGTGCGGTGTATATGATCGCGGGTCGTTCGGCGGGGGGGATCGAGCGGAGCGCGAACCGCGTCACGAACGCCGCGATGGGCGTGTGCACGTGGACGATGTCGTAGTGGCCCTCGATCACGATGCGACGCACGCGGGCCCAGGTATCGAAGTGGTCGCTGATCGCCAGCGGGCTTCGGCTCCAGGTGATGTCGTAAAGGGTGTCGAAGGCGGCGAGGATCCTCGGCGAGCGGGTCGCTTCGCGGGTCAGGGCGTCGATCCGCCATCCCTTCGCGCGGAAGTGCTCTGCGAAGGGCAGTAGAAAGGCCTCGATCGTGATCGGGACCGTGGTGACGAAGAGGGCGGATCGGCTCATGTCAAGAAGTGTATCCTCAAACCCGCTCCTATGAAGCCGCCTCGCGTGCCTGCTGCTCCTATATCGCCGCAGTGTCTGCCGTGGCTCTGTCAGTCCGACCGTCCAACGAGTGCGTCGACCGCTGCTGCCACCTGCTCGGGCGTCAGTCTCAACTCGCGCGCTCTGCGTCGAAACTCGGCGGCCAGCGCGAACTCCGGGCCTCGGGCGACGCGCGCGGGCGCGCCGGCCGCCCACAGGTGTCGCAAGTCGGCGAAGAGCCGCACCGGCGGGGCACCGGCGCCGGCCATGCGCGACGTGACCGGCGTGCGCCGGAAATCGTGGTTCTCGTAGAAGCCGACCGTCTCGGGTTTCGAGTCGACAAGGACGCCCACGCAGCCCACACGGGCGCGCATCTCGGCGGCGATGTCGATCACCGTGTGTATCATCTCGGTTCCGAGTCCCTGGTTCTGGTGGCGCGCGTCGACACCAAGCCGGGCGAGTCGAAGGACCGGAGCGTCGTAGCGGGGGAGACTGGTGGCCGACTCGGCGGGCAGGTCGGAGGGCCGCACGTGCCCCGCTGTCACGGTGAGATACGCCAGGACTATTCCGTCCGCCATCGCGACGTACGTCACGCCAATATGGTGGCGGAACTGGTTCTGCCCGGCGTAGCGGCGGAAGAACTCGTCTATGTCCGGCTGCCCGGACGAGAACCCCTCGCGCTCGTCTTCCGGGCTGAGCGCCCTAGTCTCCATCCGGGGAGTCATCCTCTGTGTCATCGCTCTCGGTGGCGAGAAGATCGACAGGGAGCCTGGCCCTGAGCGATTCGCCGTCGGTCTCGATGAACTCGTAGTGGTCCTTCCACCCCTGGACCAGCGCAGGGCTCGGCTCACGCTCGGTTTCGATCATGTCCCAGATCATCTCCCAACCCTCGGGCGTGACAACGATGTCGGTCTCGATGATGAACTGGGCGGGAATCTCGTCGACCGCCGCCAGATGGCGCCGGAGCGCCTCCTCTATGACGCGGTTCTTCTTCAGCCCGGTGGCCTCGACGTAACGGTCGAGAGCGTCCTTGGTCTCCTTGGCGATGAACGCCGATATCTGCACCTGCTTGCGCTTGTAGGGCATGTCCTACACCTCCTCGGCAAGAATACTAATAAAATGTAGATGCGTCGAGTGCAGTACACTGACCGACACTTGAAATCGCACGCCAGAGGGAGGCTCCAGAAGTGACCGTCACGTACCGTATCTGCCTGTTGCCCGGTGACGGCATCGGCCCCGAGATCACCGCCGAGGCCGTCAAGGTCGTGAGCGCGCTCGGCGACCGCTACGGCACGCGCTTCGAGTTCACCGAAGCGCTTCTCGGCGGTATCGCGATCGACGAGACCGGCTCGCCGCTGCCGGATGCCACTCTTGACGCGGCCACATCGGCCGACGCGGTGCTGCTTGCCGCCATCGGCGGGCCGAAGTGGGACACGACCGACCCAGACAAGCCGCGGCCTGAGCAGGGCCTCCTTGGCATACGGAAGGCGCTGGAGCTGTACGCGAACGTGCGGCCGGTGCGCATATTCGGCGCGCTGCGTGATGCCTCCACCCTCAAGCCCGAGTTCCTCGAGGGTGTGGACATGGTGATCGTGCGTGAGCTGACCGGCGGGCTTTACTTCGGCGATCGGGCGCGGCAGCGGGATGTGCCTGGGGCAGCGACCGGGGGAGGCCCGGGCCAGCGCGCGTACGACACGATGGACTACCGCGAGTTCGAGATCGAGCGCATCGCGCGAGTGGCGTTCGAGACAGCCCGTACCCGCGGCAACAAGGTGCACTCGGTCGACAAGGCCAACGTGCTCGAGTCGAGCCGGCTGTGGCGCGAGGTCGTTCACCGGCTGCACGAGGCGGAATTCGGCGATGTCGAGCTCGTGGACCAACTGGTCGACAACACCGCCATGCAGATCATCCGCAACCCCGCGCAGTTCGACGTGATGGTGACCGAGAACATGTTCGGCGACATCCTGTCCGATGAGGCGAGCATGCTCACCGGTTCACTCGGCATGCTCGCGAGCGCGTCGCTCGGCGACGGCATAGCGCTGTACGAACCGAGCCATGGCAGCGCGCCCGACATCGCCGGTCAGGGCGTCGCCAACCCGCTCGCCATGCTGCTCTCGGTCGGCCTCATGCTGCGCTACAGCTTTGAGATGCACGAGGCCGCCGATACGCTCACGAGCGCTGTCGAGCGCGTGCTTGACGAAGGGCTTCGGACACGTGACATCGCCGACGCGACGACGCCGGCCGGCGACGTCCTCGGCACGTCCGAGATGGGGGATGCGGTCCTGGCGCGATTGTAGCCGCCAGACGCGCGAGGTTCTGCGATACTACTCACCATCGGCGCGGCCGGTTCGAGACGCTAAGCGGGGAAGGAAGTGGGTGCCATGGCGCTCCCGAAGGTGGACAAGATCTGGATGGACGGCACGCTCGTGGACTGGGACAAAGCGCAGGTCCACGTCCTGACCCACGCCCTCCACTACGGATCGGGCGTCTTCGAGGGCATCCGGTGTTACGAGACCGACGACGGCCCCGCTGTCTTCCGCCTCACCGAGCACATGCAACGCTTCGACCGCTCCGCGCGCATGTTGCTCATGGACCTCGGCTACTCAGTCAAGGAGATGGTCGAGGCCGTCAAGGACACGATACGCGTGAACTCGCTGGACTCGTGCTACGTCCGCCCGCTGGCGTTCCGCGGGTACGGCGTGATGGGCCTGGACCCGCTCCCCGCACCGGTCCAGGTCGTGGTCGCGGTGTGGCCTTGGGGCACGTACCTTGGCGACGATGCGCTGACCGACGGCGTCGCGGTGGGTGTGTCGAGCTGGCGTCAGCGCGCCGTGAACGCGAGCCCGCCCGCGATCAAGGCTACCGCGAACTACTTGAACTCCTCGCTGGCGCGCATCGAGGCCAACAAGCACGGCTACACCGAGGCCATCTTGCTCAACGAGGAGGGCAAGGTGTGCGAAGGTACCGGCGAGAACGTGTTCATCGTCAAGAAGGGCGTCGTCTACACGCCCCCCGTCTCCGACGGGATCCTCGAGGGCATCACGCGCGACTCCCTCATGACGATCGCGCGGGACAAGGGCTACGAGGTCGTGGAGCGCTCGATGGTCCGCACCGAGCTGTACACGGCCGACGAGGTATTCATGTGCGGCTCTGCGGCTGAAGTCGTTCCGATCCGCTCCGTGGACGGACGCGAGATCGGTGAGGCCGGCCCGATCACCAAGGAGCTGCAGGAGACCTTCTTCCGCGTAGTGGGCGGCAAGGAGCCTGCTTACGCGTCGTGGCTGGAGCACGTCTAGCCGGCATTGGCGCAGCGTTTGCGGGGCCAGCTACGGGCCACGTGCGCCGTCGTCGGCGCCTCGACACGCCCCAAGGCTAGGAGTCCGGTCCGATGAGTCGGCAACGCCTCGTCACAGTGCTGTCCCGGATAGCAGTCGCGCTGGGGGTCTTCCTCGGCCTGCTGCTCGCTGCGGTGGGCTACCTGTGGTTTCTGGCCGCCCAACTTCCCGACCTGAAGGCCGACCCCAACGCGCTGCAGGTCTCCGAGACGTCGATCGTCTACGCGGCCGACGGTACGGTACTGGCGGAATGGCACGGCGAGCAGGACCGCATCGTTGTCGCAAACGACCTGATACCGCCGTGGCTCACGGAAGCTGCGGTGGCGATCGAGGACCGCCGCTTCTACGAACACGGCGGCGTGGATTTCCGCGCTGTCACGCGCGCCCTCTCGGTCAACTCGCAGGCGGGCGAGATCCAGCAGGGCGGCTCCACCATCACGCAGCAGACCGTGAAGATCCTGTTCACCGACGGCGAGCGCACGTTCCAACGCAAGCTCGAGGAGGCGTTGCTCGCGCTGTCCCTCGAGACGCGCGCCGACAAGGAAGACGTGCTCGGGGTGTACCTCAACACCGTGTACTTCGGACGAGGCGCGTACGGTGTCGAACGCGCGGCCCAGCGGTTCTTCGGCGTGCCGGTACAGGACCTGACGCTCGCGCAGTGCGCGCTGCTTGCCGGCTGCATCCAGTCTCCCACGCGCTACGACCCGTTCTCGAACCCGGGCGAAGCGCTTGAGCGCAGGAATCTCGTTATCCGGGAGATGCGAGACCAGGGCTACATCACCGCGGGCGAAGCGGTGGAAGCCGCCACTGCGCCGCTCGGTCTTTCGGATGCCGATGAGACCGAGTCGTTCGCGCCGTTCTTTGTCGAATACGTGCGACGCGATCTTCTCGAGCGCTTGGGATCTGAGCGTCTGTATCGCGGGGGGCTGCGAATCTACACCACGCTCGATCCGGCCGCACAGCGCGCCGCAGAGGCGGCCTCAGCCGCGGTGCTGCCTGATGCCGCATCGGACCCGGAAGTCGCTATCGTGTCGGTCCGCTGGAGCGACGGGGCCGTGGTGGCGATCGTGGGCGGACGGGACTTCGGCAGCTCCCAGTTCGACCTCGCCACGCAGGGCAAGCGTCAGGCCGGTTCCGCGTTCAAGCCGTTCGTGCTCGCGGCCGCACTCGAGCAGGGCTACACCTTGGATTCCGAGTGGGACGCGTCGCCGTTCTCCACGCCGGTCGAGGACGAGGTCTGGCACGTCGAGAACTACGAGAACAGCATCACCGGCGGCACGTATACGCTCGAAACGGCGACCGTGTGGTCCATCAACACGGTGTACGCGCGCCTCATCATGGCGGTCGGGGCCGACAAAGTGGTGGACGTGGCGCACAGGATGGGGATCACCACACCCATCGAGGACGATCCCGCGATAGCGCTCGGTGGTCTTCGGCATGGCGTGTCGCCGCTCGAGATGGCCTCGGCGTTCGGCACCATCGCCAACGACGGCGTGGCGGTTGCGCCGTCGGGCATCGACCGGGTGACCGACGATGCGGGCGGACTCGTGTACGTGCCGGACCGCCAAGGTGAGCTCGCGATCTCCGAGGACGTAGCGACCCGGTTGGAGGCCGTGCTGGGCGAGGTCTACTCGCGCGGCACCGGCAGCGCCGCGAGCTTCGGCCGCCCGGGAGCGGTCAAGACCGGCACGGCGCAGTCGTGGCGCGACGCGTGGCTGGTGGGGTACTCGGGAGAGCTCAGCACCGCCGTGTGGATCGGACACCCCGAGGGCCAGGTCGCCATGGACGACGTGCGTGGCATCCCGGTGACCGGAGGCAGCTATCCCGCACAGGTGTGGAAGGCGTACATGGAGGTGGCGTCGGTGCCACGGAGGAGTGCGCCCGCGGTCGCCGACGAGTCGGACGAGGTCCCTGTCCCGGAGCTGGTCGTGGTCACGCTGTGTCCCGCGTCGTTGCTCATCGCGCGCGACGACTGCCCCGACCCGATGGAGCTTGCGTTGCCCGCGGCAAGCGCCCCCAAGGAGATGTGCACGCTCGACCACTGATGCCCCTGCACTCGGATAGAATGATGCGACGGGTGTGACATCCCGCGTCTGGAGCGTGTATGGAGGGACTCGCTGATGGTGACCCTGTACGACACCACCTTGAGGGACGGTACGCAGCGCGAAGGTCTTTCGCTCTCTGCCGAGGACAAGCTACGCATCTGCCAGCGGCTCGACGATCTCGGCATCCACTACATCGAGGGCGGGTGGCCAGGAGCGAACCCCAAAGACACCGAGTTCTTCGAGCGTGCCCGCGATCTGGAGCTCACGACGGCGGTCATCTCCGCGTTCGGGTCGACGTGCCGAAAGGACACCGCGGCCGAGGACGACCCGCAAGTCGCGGCGCTGCTCGGTACGGGGGCCAAGGCGCTGTGTGTCTTCGGCAAGGCGTGGGACCTGCACGTGACCGACGCGCTGCACACCACGCTCGATGAGAACGTGCGCATGGTGGCCGACACCGTGCGCTACTTGAAAGAGCAGGAGCGCACCGTGTTCTTCGACGCGGAGCACTTCTTCGACGGGTATGCGGCCAACGCCGGGTACGCAGTGGAGGTGTGTGTCGCTGCTGCCGAGGCAGGCGCCGACGCGATCGTGCTGTGCGACACGAACGGCGGCACGATGCCGGACGTGCTACTGGCCGCAGTGAAGGACATGGCCGACCGGCTCGACGTGCCGCTCGGCATCCACGCGCACAACGACGCCGGCTGCGCCGACGCGAACTCGCTGCTCGCCCTGAGCGCCGGCTGCTCGCACGTCCAGGGCACCGTGAACGGCTACGGTGAGCGGGCGGGTAACGCGAACCTCATGACGATCATCCCCTCACTCGTGCTCAAGATGGGTGACGATTGCATCACGCGCGACCAGCTCAAGCTGATCACCGAGGTCAGCCACTTCGTGGCCGAGACCGCGAACGTCTCGCCCGACCCGCACCAAGCCTACGTGGGCGCGTCGGCCTTCGCGCACAAGGGCGGCGTGCACGCGAGCGCAGCCGCGCGCCTGCGCGAGGCGTACGAGCACATCGACCCGGCCGAGGTGGGCAACCTCGCGCGGGTGGTGGTAAGCGAGATGGCGGGCCGCGCGTCGCTCACCATGAAGGCCAAGGAGATGGGCATCGACATGACGTCCGACCCGGATACGGTGGGCGCGGTGCTCGACTCGATCAAAGACCTCGAGCACCAGGGCTACTCGTTCGAGGCAGCCGACGGTTCGCTGGAGATCATGCTGCGCAAGAAGACCGGCACCTACGAGCCGTTCTTCACCCTCGAGTCCTTCCGTTGCATCATGGAGAAGCGCGAGGACGGCAAGGTGATGACCGAGGCGACCATCAAGCTGCACGTGGCGGGCCAACGCTACATCGCTACGGCCGAGGGCAACGGCCCGGTCAACGCTCTCGACGGCGCGCTGCGCCTGGCGATCGGCCGCTACTACCCCGACCTCGAGAACATCACGCTCACCGACTTCAAGGTGCGCGTGCTCGACGAGAAGAAGGGCACCGCGGCTGTCACGCGGGTGCTCATCGAGTCGTCCGACCACGAGAAGAGCTGGGGCACGGTGGGCGTGTCGGAGAATATCATCGAGGCGTCGTGGGAGGCGCTCGTGGACTCCGTCGAGTACGGTCTGTCCCATCCTCGGCAGTCTGATTCCTCGGGATAAGGCGACCGCGCGAGACCACCGAATCTCCACACGTCATATCGGCTCCCAGCGGCAGGATACGGCTGGTAATCATGGAATTTAACGGACGAGGGGATCCACTCGATCGCTTGCGAGGGAGCGGTATGCGTCTCGTCCGCTTGTTCACTGAAGGGGACTGCCGGTACGGCCTGGCCGACGACAGTACCGTCACGCTGATTTCCGAGGAGCCGTTCGCCGCTTGGGAGCCGGAGGGCACCATCGGTCTGACCCACGCCGAGCTGCTCAACCCTGTGGTGCCCACCAAGATCGTGTGTGTCGGCATCAACTATCGCGGGCACGCGAAGGAGATGGGGCACGAGCTGCCCACCGAACCGGTGCTGTTCTTGAAGCCGCCGACGTCGGTCAACGGCCCGGAGCAAGACATCGTGCTGCCTCAGGGCATCGGACGTGTGGACTACGAAGCGGAGCTGGCGGCCGTGATCGGTCGCCGCACCCACAAAGCTGACCGCGAGGAGGCCCGCCAGAACATCCTCGGCTACACGTGCGCGAACGACGTGACCGCCCGTGATGTGCAGGCACGTGACGGCCAGTGGACACGGGCCAAAGGCTATGACGGCTTCTGCCCGTTAGGGCCGTGGGTCGATACCGACCTCGACCCCACCGATCTGCTTCTGGAGTGCCACGTCAACGGTGAGCTCAAGCAGTCCGCGCGCACCTCCGACATGATCTTCGACGTATACGACCTGGTCTCGTTCGCGTCCAGTGTGATGACGCTCGTCCCCGGCGATGTCGTTCTGACGGGCACGCCGTCCGGCATCGGCCCCCTCGATCACGGCGACAAGGTCGAGATCACGATCGAAGGCATCGGGACCCTGCGCAATCGCGTCGTCTGAACAAGGCGGCAACCGCCTGTCGCGTAAGCCCCTCCGCTCGCCATCGAGGCGCCCCAAATGTCGTTCCTGCGTGCTATGCTGACCACGATATCTTGTGGTCATGAGGGGTTCATCCACCATTCGGAGTGTTCAGGCTTTATGGCAGCCGATCGCTTGCGCACATCAGAGGTCGAAGAGCTGCTCGAAGCGTTCCTCTCCCTTGAGGATGCCGACGAGGCCTTCGCCCTACTCCAGGACCTTTGCACAGTGCGCGAGATCCAAGACATGGCACAGCGGCTGCAGGTAGCGCGGATGCTCGCGCGAGGCGAGCACTACACCGACATCCAGGAAGCGACCGGCGCTTCGGCGACCACCATCAGCCGTGTGAGCAGGTCGCTCAACTACGGCGCGGACGGCTACCGCTCGATCATCGACAAGCTCGACGGGTCGAAGGGGTAGCCACGTGTCCTTCGTGCACCTGCACACGCATTCCGAGTACTCACTCCTTGACGGCGCGGCCCGTGTGGCCAAGCTGGTCGAACGCGCCGTCGAGCTCGAGATGCCGGCGCTTGCGATCACGGACCACGGCTACATGTACGGTGCGGTGGACTTCTACCGGGCATGCATGGCCACGTCGCCGAAGAGGGGCGAGCCGCCGCGTCTCAAGCCCATTATCGGCTGCGAGGTCTACTTCGTCCCGCATTCCCACCTCAAGCGCGAAGGCAAGCCGGACCTGACTCACCTGCTGCTGCTGGCCAAGGACGACGAGGGCTACCGGAACCTGATGGCGCTGGTATCGAAGGCCGCAGTAGAGGGCTTCTACTACAAGCCACAGGTAGACCTTGAGCTGCTCGAGAAGCACAGCGCGGGGCTGATCGGCACGAGCGCGTGTATGAGCGGCATCATCAGCAAGTCGGTCGAGCTCGGGACTCCTGAAGAAGCGCGTAGGTGGGCGGGCACGCTTGCGGGGGTGTTCGACGACGGTGACTTCTATGTCGAGCTCCAGAACCAAGGGATCGTCGCCGACAACGGCGTGTCCCAGGCGCAGATCGGCGAGGAGCTCGTGTCGATCGCGCACGACCTGGGACTGCCGCTCGTGGCGACCAACGACATACACTACCTTACTGCCGAGGACGCCAAGACCCAGGACCTGCTCCTGTGCATCGGCACCAACTCGGTCGTCGACGACACAGACCGTCTGCGCTTCTCGTGCGATGAGTTCTACATGAAGACGCCGGAGCAGATGTCGGAGGTCTTCGCCGCCACGCCGGAGGCGGTCGCCAGCACCCTAGAGATCGCGAAGAAGTGCAACGTCTCCATGCGTTTCGACGAGATACACCTGCCGGTGTTCCCGGTTCCAGACATACACACCGAGGAGTCGTACCTGCGCGAGCAGTGCGTCCTAGGCCTGAAGGAGCGCTATGGCGATCCTGTCCCGGCCGAGGTCCTCGAGCGGCTCGACTATGAGCTGGGTGTGATCAATGAGAAGGGGTTTGAGGCCTACTTCCTGATCGTCTCAGACTTCGTGAAGTGGGCCAAAGGCAACGGCATCGGCGTGGGTCCCGGCCGAGGATCCGCTGCAGGTTCGATCATCGCGTACTCGTTGGGGATCACGAATCTGGACCCGATCGAGCACGGACTGCTCTTTGAGCGCTTCCTCAACCCCGAGCGCACCGAGATGCCCGACATCGACATCGACTTCGACGACGAGCGGCGTGACGAGGTCATCGACTACGTGCGCAACCTGTACGGCGACGACCACGTGGCACAGATCATCACGTTCGGCACCATGAAAGCGCGCGCCGCCGTGCGCGATGCCGGACGGGTCCTCGGCTATCCGTACGGCGTGCCCGACCGGATATCAAAGATGATCGTCGACGACCTCAAGGCCACGATCGACTCGTCGATCGCGCAGAACAGCGAGTTCAAAGAGGACTACAACTCCAACGCGGACACCAAGCGCATCGTGGATGCCGCGCGGTCACTGGAAGGGATCGTCCGAGGGGAGGGCATCCACGCCGCCGGTGTCGTGATCTGTCCCGATCCGGTCTACGAACACGTGCCGGTCAAGTACGACACGAAGGGCAAGGCCGTCATCACGCAGTACGACGGTCCGACCGTAGGCGACCTCGGCCTGCTCAAGATGGACTTTCTGGGCTTGCGTACGCTCACGGTGATCGCCGACGCGATTCGCAACGTCGAGGCGAACCACGAGGTGCGCATCGATCCCGATGCGATACCGTTCGACGACCCGGAGACCTTCGCGCTGTACCAGCGCGCGGACACCGAAGGCGTGTTCCAGGTCGAGTCACCCGGCATGAAGGCGGTGCTCAAGAACCTCCAGCCGACCACGCTTGCCGACATCGTGGCCGTGGTCGCGCTCTACCGCCCCGGACCGATGGACTCGATCCCGGACTTCGTGGCGCGGAAGCACGGCAAGCGCGACATCGTCTACTACGATGAGCGGCTCAAGCCGATCCTCGAAGAGACATACGGACTGATGGTCTACCAGGAGCAAGCAATGCGCATCGCCATGGAGATGGCGGGCTTCTCTGGCGCGAAGGCCGACAAACTGCGCAAGGGCATGGGCAAGAAGATCGCCGCGATCATGAACGCACTGAAGGCCGAGTTCATTGCCGGCTCGGTCGAGCGCGGCTACGATTCCCGGCTCGCCGAGCGCGTGTGGGGCGACATCGAGAAGTTCGGCGAGTACGCGTTCAACAAGAGCCATGCGGCCGCCTACGCGATGCTCTCGTACCAGACCGCATACCTGAAGGCGCACTACCCCCTCGAGTACATGGCAGCCGTGCTCACGTCCCACCAGGGCAAGACGGACAACATCGTGAAGTACGTCGCCGAGTGCAACCGCGCGGGCATGCACGTGCTTCCCCCAGATGTGAACTCGTCCCGCAAGGACTTCACGGCGGTGAGGGGTGAGGGCATACGCTTCGGCCTAGCGGGAATCCGCGGGGTCGGCGAGGGTGTGGTTGAGACCATCATCGCCGCTCGTGAGGCAGGCGGGCCGTTCAGTTCGCTGCACGACTTCTGCCAGCGTGTCGAGATGCGCCAGATGAACAAGAAGACAGTCGAGGCACTGATCAAGGCCGGCGCGTTCGACTCGACCGGGTACACGCGCAAGCACCTCATGTCCATGATGGACACGTGCGTGGAGTCCGCCGTCAAGCGCCAGCGCGATGCTGAGTCCGGGCAGGTCTCGATGTTCGACATGTTCTCCGAAGAGGAGCACGGCTTCTCCGATGAGGTCCCACCGCCGGACGGCGTCGAATGGGACAAGAAGATGAAGCTCGCCTTCGAGAAGGAGATGCTGGGCATCTACGTCTCTGGTCACCCGCTGGCCGATATCGCGGATTCGGTGCGGCGGGCAGCGGACTATTCGCTCGGTGAGCTGGACGAGCTTTCCGACGGCACGTTCGGTTGGTTCGCGGGGCTGCTGTCGTCGGTGGACCGCAGGCCGACCCGCAAGGGCACGATGATGGCGAACGCAGTGCTCGAAGACCTCGAGGGCGGTATCGAGATCGTGCTGTTCCCCCAGACCTACGACAAGCACCGCGATGTGATCGTCGAAGACGCGGTGATACGCGTGCGCGCCAAACTGGAGGACTCGGACAGGGGCCGCAAACTCATTGTGTCCGAGGTCGAGCCGTTCGACGGCGCGGCGTTCTCGGCTCCGCCGGGCAAGGTCGTGGTGCGCACGGATGCCGACGCACTGCGCAACGGCAGACTCGAGCGACTCAAGGAGCTCGTGCACCGCTATCCGGGTCGGGACGTGCTCGAGATACACGTGGTGGGACCCGATAGTCTCAAGACGTTCCGCATCGGCGGAATCGACCAGCAGTCGTCGAGTTTGCACGCCGAGCTGCTGGAGCTGTTCGGTGCCGGAGCCGTCGCCGGCTGACATCCGGCGTTGACGAGCCCGCGTTCAACTGGCATACTCCACTACTACAGCACTCTACCGTAGTGGAGTACAGCACGACACGACACGCGGTGCGCATAGCACCGCACACAGCGGACCGCATACGTCCGACATGCCGAGGAGACCATGCGCAGACCAGAGACACCACGCGGCTTCCGCGACGTATTGCCGCCTGAGGCGCTCGAGCGCGCGGCTATTGCCGACTCGATCTCGGGAGTGATGGCGTCGTGGGGCTACCTGCCGGTAGAAACTCCCGCCGTGGAGGAGTACGACACGCTGGCCGATACCACCGGCGCTGCGGTCGAGGGTCGGGTGTTCCGACTCTTCGACGCAGACGGCAGGCTTCTTGCCCTGCGCCCGGAGATGACCGTGCCGATCGCCCGCATGGCCGCGTCCCGGCTCGAAGCGTCCGCGGCACCGCTTCGGCTGCGCTACACGGCCGACGTCTTCCGCGAGGAGGCGTCGCTGCGCGGGCGGTCACGCCAGTTCACCCAGGCCGGGCTTGAGCTCATCGGCGAGTCTGGGCCTGCCGCTGATGCCGAGGTCATCGCCGTGCTCGTGGAGGCGGTAAGCGCGGCCGGTCTAGGCGAGTTCGTGGTTGGAGTGGGAACGGTGGCCGCATGGAACGGGCTTGTCGAGCGTGCGGGCATGGACGATTCGTGGTCCGGCGCACTGCTTGCCGCCGCGCACGAGCGCAACATCGTCGGAATAGACGAGCTCGCGGCGGCACCGGACCTTGACCCGCAGGTCGCAGATGCCCTCCGCAGTGTGCCCAGGACTCGCGGCGGTCGCAAGGCGCTCGACGCGTGCCGCGAGGCACTGGACCGTTGCGGCATCGGGGAGATCTTGGACGACCTGGAGCGTACGTGGACGCTGCTCGAACGCATGGGGGCGGGGGTCGACCGCGTCACACTCGACTTCGGTGTGATGCGGTCGTTCGACTACTACACCGGTATGGTGCTCGAGGTCTACGCGCCGGGGATCGGTCTGCCTCTTGGTGGCGGCGGGCGCTACGACGGCGTGCTCGGCCGCTTCGGCACGCCCGCTCCCGCGGCTGGGTTCGCGGTCGGTGTGGAGCGGCTGCACATAGCCCTGGCCGAACAGGGCAACGTGGCCGAGTCCGAGCCGCTCGGAGCCGTGGTGGGTGGTGACACCACCGAGGTGTTCGCTGCCGCTGCCACGCTACGCGCTGAAGGACTCACCGTGGTGGCCGCGCCCGAACGCGATGAGGATGCCACCCGGGCCCTCGCGTCCACGCTGCGGGCGAAGGGTGCCTTCTACGCCTCCGGCGGCGAGCTCGTGCCTCTGGGTCGGGCTGGGGGACCTGCGTCGTCGGCCGAGAGCGAGGCGGGCCGATGATCGCGGCCAGGACACGCAAGCGGCTACCCGACGGCGACCGGTGCTTGCGCATGGCCGTGCCGAAGGGAGCGCTCTTCGGCGAGTCGGTAGCAGCGCTTCGAGCCGCGGGCTTGGATGTCTCGGGCCTGGAGGACCCGGGGCGTCAGCTCGTAGTAAGCACGCCGGACGTGGAGTTCGTGATCGGGAAGCCGACGGATATTCCCGTGTACGTGGCGTACGGTGCGGTCGATGTCGGCATCGCGGGCAAGGACGTGCTGGTGGAGTCGGCACTCGACGTGGTGGAGATGGTGGACCTCGGCTTCGGCGCGTGCCGTTTCGTCGTGGCCGAACTCGAAGATGCGCATACCACGGTCGCGGAGCACTACCGCCACCTGGGTGTCATTCGCGTGGCCACGAAATACCCGCGTGTGGCCGAGGCGCACTTCGCCAAGCGCGGCGTGCAGATCGAGGTCGTGAAACTCAATGGCAACATCGAGATCGCTCCGCTGATAGGTATCGCCGACCAGGTGGTCGATATCACGCAGACCGGCACCACTCTGCGTGAGAACCGGCTACGCGTGGTCGAGGAAGTGCTCGTCTCGTCGGCCAGGTTCATAGCCAACCCGGTGAGCCTGCGCACCGAGTCCGAGCGAGTCAACGAACTCGCCCGTGCGCTCGCCGAGGTGCGGGTACAATAGTCGGGTTGCAGCCCCGGCAGGAGCTGGGCATGCCCGAGAGAGGACTGCACTGATGATGCGACGCATCGAACTTGCTCCCGGCCAGCGCCTGGACGAAAAGCTGCTGGCTCGCTCCGGCGGCGTGGACGCCGAGATCGTGAACGCGACCGCGCGCATCGTCGACGACGTGCGCGACCGCGGTGACGCCGCGGTCCGCGAGTACACGGCGCGCTTCGACGGCTGCGAGCTTGGTGAGATGCGGGTCACCCAGGCCGAGGTCGAGAAGGCTATCGCCACGTGCGGAGAGGAGTTCGTCGACGCGATCAGCGTTGCCGCGGGTGCGATCGAGGACTTCCACTCCCGACAGGTCCCGCAGTCATGGTTCACGGCGCAGGAAGGTGGCGTGTTCCTGGGCCAGAAGGTGACGCCGATCGCGCGAGTGGGCATCTACGTGCCCGGCGGGCGTGCGTGCTATCCGTCGAGCGTGCTCATGAACGCCATCCCCGCCCAGGTGGCCGGCGTTGATGAGATCGCGATGGTCGTTCCGCCCGCGTCTGACGGCACGGTGGACCCGTACACGCTCGCCGCCGCCGCGCAGGCGGGTGTAGAGGAGATCTACAAGGTGGGAGGCGCTCAGGCTGTGGCCGCGCTTGCCTACGGGACAGAGACGATCGCGCGTGTGGACAAGATCGTCGGGCCGGGAAACGCGTACGTGACCGCAGCCAAGAAGCTCGTGATGGGCGAGTGCGGCATCGACATGCTCGCCGGCCCGTCCGAGGTGCTCGTACTTGCCGATGAAACCGCCGTGCCCGCGCTCGTCGCCATCGACCTGATGGCGCAAGCCGAGCACGATCCGCGCGCCGCGACGTACCTGGTCACCACCGATCCGCAGATGCCGGAACGCGTCGAAGAGGCGCTCGAGATGCTGCTCACCGAGGCGCCGCGCGCCGACGTGATCCGCCGCTCGCTCGAAGACAACGGCGTGGCCATCACCTGCCCCGACATCGTGGCGGCCCTCGACGCCGTGGACCTGATCGCGCCCGAGCACTTGGAGATCCAGATGGCCGACCCGTTCGACATCCTCGGCTCTGTGCGGAATGCCGGTGCGATCTTCTTGGGACCGTGGACGCCCGAATCGGTCGGTGACTACGTCGCGGGCCCGAACCATGTGTTACCCACCGGCGGCACCGCGCGCTTCTCCAGCCCCTTGTCCGTCGACGATTTCGTGAAGAAGTCCTCGGTGCTCTCGTACTCGTTCGAGGCGCTCGAGATCGACGGCCCGGTCGCGATGACCATGGCCGAAGCCGAGGGGTTGCACGCGCACGGCCGCGCGGTGAGTTTGCGGTTGGATATCATCGCTGAGGAGCGCGCTGCCTTTGCCGAGGAGGATGAGGGCTGATGGACCGCATCCGGGACCCTCGGCCGGAGCTTGCCAGCCTCGTCCCCTACGACGCCAAGGACGTGAAGGCCGAGGTCATGCTGGCCTCCAACGAGCACCCATCGAACCTGCCACGCGAGATCCTCGAGTGGCTCGGTGCTCGGCTGCCGCGCTTCGCGTTCAACCGCTACCCCGATCCGCTTGCCAACGACCTGCGCGAACTGATTGCCGAGGCCAACGGCCTGGAGCGGGGCAACGTGCTGTTCGGCAACGGTGGCGACGAACTCATCTTCGACATCCTGCTTGCATGGGGTGGGCCCGGCCGCACGCTGCTCGACATGCCGCCGACGTTCGCCATGTACGGCATCGACGCGCACGCGACGGGCACCCGCGTGGTCGAGATACCGCGCACCAAAGGGTTCGCGATCGACGAGAAGAGCGTTTTGGCACAGCTGGAGAAGGGTGACGTGGACATCGTCATCGTCTCGAACCCGAACAACCCGACCGGCAACCTCGTCTCCGAGACCACGCTGATAGACATCCTGAACGCCACCGACGCACTCGTGCTCGTCGACGAGGCGTATTTCGAGTTCTCGCGGCACACCATGCGCCCGCACATGGAACGCCACCCCAACCTCGTGATCTTGCGCACCTTCTCCAAGGCGTTCTCCTTGGCGGGCTTGCGCGTGGGCTACCTGCTCGGACATCCGGACGTGGTCAAGGAACTCACCAAGGTACGCCAGCCCTACTCGGTCGACGGCTTCTCCCAATGGGTCGCGTCGAAGGTGTTCCGGGAGCGTGTTGTGTTCCAGTCCGCGATCCGGGAGATCATGCGCAACCGCGACGTGCTCGTCCACGGTCTGTCGGAGCTCGACGGCGTCACCGTCTACCCGACGGAAGCGAACTTCGTGTTGTTCAAGGTCGAACATGCGTCGGCGTTCTGGCGCGACCTGCTCAAGGAGCACTCGGTGCTGATCCGGGACCTCTCCAGGACGCCCGGGCTGGAGGATTGCCTCCGGGTCACGGTGGGGACTGAGGAAGAGAACGAGCGTTTTCTCCTCGCTGCACGTGCGGTGCTCGCGGCGAGGACGGAAGCGGCAATCAAGACCAACGGCGCGCGGCAGCGCCACGGTGCGGCGGGGGAGTTGGGGTACTGATGGCGCGAAACGCGACAGTTGAGCGGGCCACGAAGGAGACCGACATCAAGGTCAGCCTGGAGCTGGACGGCTCAGGGGTGACGGAGGTCCACACAGGCGTGCCGTTCTTCGACCACATGCTCGACGCGCTCGGTCGCCACGGCTTGTTCGACCTGAAGGTCGACGCGGCGGGGGACTTGGATGTCGACGCGCATCACACAGTCGAAGACGTGGGCATCTGCCTGGGCCAGGCATTGACCCAGGCGCTGGGTGACAAGTCCGGCATCCGGCGGTTCGGCTCGGCCACCGTGCCCATGGACGAGGCGTGCGTCGTGGCGGCGGTGGACCTTTCCGGCCGAGGAGGGATGGTCTACGAGGTCGACCTGCCGATCGAGTTCATCGGCACGTTCGATACCACCCTGGCCAAGGAGTTCATGACCGCGTTCGCCATGAACGGCGGGTACACACTGCACGTGCACATGCTCGCCGGTGAGAACAGCCACCACATCGTTGAGGCATGCTTCAAGGCTCTCGCGCGGGCGCTGCGCGACGCAGTTGAGGTTGACCCGCGCGTGACCGGCGTCCCGTCTACCAAAGGTTCGCTGTGATCGCTGTCATCGACTACCGCATGGGTAACCTGCGAAGCGTGCAGAAGGGGTTCGAGCATGCGGGGGTGGCCGACGTGCGCGTCACCGACGACCCTGCCGTCGTAGCGGCCGCTCACGGAGTCGTGCTGCCCGGGGTTGGAGCGTTTCGCGATGCTGCTGCGCACTTGCGCGAGAGCGGGCTTCGCGATGCGGTGCTCTCGAGAGTCGGCGAGGGCGCGCCGTTCCTCGGCATATGTCTGGGCATGCAGCTGCTTGCCGAAGTGGGGCTCGAGGACGGCGAGTGGGAGGGGCTTGGCGTGGTACCCGGCACGTGCGAGCGTCTGCCTGCCGGCGTGAAGATCCCGCACATCGGATGGAACACGGTAGAGTACCCGAGATCGAGCCGGCTGTTCGACGGCGTGCCGGACGGCACAGCGTTCTATTTTGTGCATTCGTACCACCTGAACCCGACCGACCCATCCTGTATCATCGGGAGCACCGAGTACGGGGCGCGCTTCGCCGCCGCGGTGGCGGTCGGCGAGGTATACGCGGTGCAGTTCCACCCCGAGAAGTCGTCGACGATGGGGTTGCGCGTCCTTGCGAATTTCGGCCGCATCGTGGAGGAACGCAACGAATGATCATCCTGCCTGCAATCGATATCCTCGACGGGAAGGCCGTCCGGCTTTTCCAAGGGCGGCTCGACGCCGTCAAGGTCTACAACAACGACCCCGTTGACCAGGCACGCATCTGGGCAGCGCAGGGTGCCGAGTGGCTGCACGTCGTCGATCTCGACGGCGCGGTCCTTGGCCAGCCGCGCAACATCGAGCACGTCGAGAGGATCGTGAGCGCGGTCGGCGTACCGGTCCAGGTCGGCGGTGGTGTTCGCAACATGGACACGCTCGACCGGCTCTGCGAGGCCGGCGTCTCCCGCATTGTACTGGGCACGAGTCTCGTCACGGAGCCGGAATTCGTGGCCGAAGCATGCTCGAAGTATGCGGGGGTCGTCGCGGGTATCGACGCGCGTGACGGGAAGGTCGCCATCGAGGGCTGGAAGCAGGGCACGGAGCGCGGCGTGCTGGAGCTGATCCACGAACTCGAGCTGCTCGGCGTGAAGCGTGTGGCGTACACCGACATCGCCAAGGACGGGACCCAGGAAGGCGTGAACTACGGCGCCTACCGCGCGATCGCCAACCAGATCGACATCCCGGTGATCGCGTCGGGCGGCGTGGCCAGTCTGCGCGACATCCAAGACTTGGTCGGGATCGGCGAGCGCGTCGAAGGGGTCATCATCGGCACGGCACTGTATGAGGGCAAGTTCACGCTGGCCCAAGCCATCGCCGCCGGTCGCCGACCACGGGCGTAAGGTCGCCTCCGTGCTCACCAAACGAATCATCCCGTGTCTGGACGTGCATGAGGGTCGCGTGGTCAAGGGCGTGAACTTCGTGAACCTGCGCGACGCAGGCGACCCCGTGGAACTCGCCGCCGTCTACGACAAGGAGGGCGCCGACGAGCTCGTCTTCCTCGACATCACCGCGACGCACGAGGAGCGGCCGTACATGCTCGACGTGGCTAGCCGCACCGCCGAGGAGGTCTTCATCCCGTACACGGTGGGTGGCGGCATGCGCACGGCGGACGATATCCGCGCGATGCTCGCGGCCGGTTGCGATAAGACGGCGATCAACTCGGCAGCGGTGGCGGACCCATCGCTGGTGACGACCACCGCTCGGATCTACGGCTCGCAATGCATCGTTGTGGCTATCGACGCGCGCCGCGTCCCCGGGTCGCGCCCTGCGCGCTGGGAGGTCTTCACGGCCGGTGGACGGAACAACACCGAGATCGACGCGGTAGCCTGGGCTGAAGAGGTCGAACGCCGAGGAGCGGGGGAGATCCTGCTCACGAGCATGGATGCCGACGGCACGAAGGACGGCTACGACATCGACCTCACGCGCGCTGTCACCGGCGCGCTCAACATCCCCGTGATCGCCAGCGGGGGAGCGGGTGAGCTCGACCATTTCGCGGAGGTCGTTCTCGAGGCCGATGCCGACGCTGTGCTCGCGGCCAGCGTGTTCCACTTCGGCGAGTTCTCGATCAGGCAGGTCAAGGAGCATATGGCGTCGCACGGCATACCCGTGCGGCTGTGACGGACCCAGCACCAATACAGGAGGGCGCGCGCATGGACCGCGAGAACGACATCCTCTCGATCGACGACATGAAGTTCGACGACGCGGGGCTCATCCCGGCAGTCGTGCAGCAGTACGACTCGAACGAAGTGCTCATGGTGGCGTACATGAACCGCGAGTCGCTGGCAAAGACGCTCGAGACCGGCACCACGTGGTTCTGGAGCCGCAGCCGCCAGAAGTACTGGATGAAGGGCGAGTCGAGCGGTCACACACAGCAGGTCAAGGATGTCTTGTACGACTGCGACGCCGACACGTTGCTGGTGCTGGTCGACCAGACCGGCGTGGCGTGCCACACCGGCCGCCGGACCTGCTTCTACCGTTCGCTGCTCCACCCAGGCACTGACGAGTGCGACGAGATCTGGGAACCGCGGGGAGAGTCGCGATGACAGCGTCGGGTCCGGACACCCCTGGTGCGTCCAAACCGCAGTCGGCGCGTGACCTGGGCGCCGTGCTGGTCGAGCTCTACGAGGTTCTCGAGCAGCGCAAACGCGACATGCCGGAGGGTAGCTACACCGCCAAGCTCCTCCTCGGCCACGAAGACCAGCTGCTCAAGAAGATCGGCGAAGAGGCGACCGAGGTGGTCATGGCGGCCAAAGACGGCTCCCACGAACAGCTCCGCTACGAGATCGCCGATCTCGTGTATCACCTCATGGTCGTGATGGTTCGTTCCGACCTTACTCTCGAAGAGCTTGCCGAAGAACTCGCTGGTCGGCGACGCGCGTAGCATACGCGTGCGCGCCGCCCGCGTCGGGAGGGCGCGTGACGGCGTACGAGGTCAGGAAGAGGCGCATCGAGCCGCTGTGGGACCGGGTCGACCGCAACCGGGTCGAGCTCGCCTTGTTCGTGCTGCTGTTCTTAGTTTCCTCGGCGATCGGCATGGACGTGTTGCTGGGTGTCGTGCTGCTCGGCTTGTTCTTCGTCGGCGGTTCGCCTGATTGGTGGGTGTTCGTTGCGGCGAACCTGGGTCGCATCTTCTTCGTCACCTCGCTCGTGGCGATGGCAGTAGCGGCCGTCTACGCGGGCTGGGCGCTCACTCGTTCGGAGAAGTGGCTGCTCGACCGGCTCGACGCCGTTCTCGTGCCCCTCGGCGAGATGCTGCCCACTAAGCACGCGCTCAAGGACATGGCCATTGCCGCCGGCTACGAGGTCGCGCCCGCGCTCTACCTGATGGAGACCAGCAACGTCAACGCGTTCGTGTTCGCGCACTCGCACCGTCGGGCGGTGGTGGGCGTGACGCGCGGGTTCGTGGAGCGGCTCGAGACCGACGAGCAGCGCGCGGTGTTCGCGAGCCTCGTTGCGCGGCTGCGCCAAGGCGACACGATGTGGGCGACGGGGGTCACCGCGCTCATGCGCCCCATGTGGGCGCTCACCGATCGCAGCATGCGAGACGACACCGAGAACGACCGGCTGCTGGGTTCCTCGGCCGAGGAGTGGGAGCGCAAGAGCGTCCCGCTTACTGCGACCGCCGCGCAGGCCTCGATGGGGATCGTGTGGCTGTTCGCGGTCGCGTGGGTGTTCGTGGTCGTGAGCACGCTGATCCTCGCGGGGCACCAGTCGCTGCACCTGCGCCACTCTGAGAAGTCCGACGCCGAGGGCATGTTGCTGCTCAAGGACCCGCGCGCGATGCTGCGCGCGCTGGAGAAGTGCGTGCGCTTCAACAACTTCGTGCCGGGCGCGGGTCCTGGCTACGCGCTGCTGTTCTTCTGCTACACGGGGGACAGCACCGACGATGCCGAGGACCCGGAGATGCGCCGGGTGGTGCGCCTCCGCGAGGTGTTGGGCGCCGAAGCGTTGGCTCCGCCTGCAGTGCTCCCCAACGAGCGGGTGCTCGCGCCGCCCGCAGCTCCGGTGCTCGCAGCCGAACCCTTGCCCGCCGAACCCGTGTGGTCCGTTGCGGGGGACGACCGCCCTCGCGCGAGTGTTTGGCTGCCGGTGGGCTGGGCCGTGGTGGCGATCGCGGTCTTCGGCGGGCTCGCGTGGCTCGCGATGTACTTCGATGCATCGTTGCCGCGGGCGGCTGTGGGCAGCGAGGCGTACGACACGGCGTCGATAGGCCGCGTGTTCGTGACCGCGTATTGGGTGCTCGGGCTTGTCGCGGTGGGGTGGCCGGTCAGTACCGGCCTGCTCGACGGCCGGCTCATCGTTGGATTGGCGACGGGCGCGGTGTCGGCACTGGGGTGGATTGCGATTGCTGGGACCGCGCTCGCGGATTACGCCGGACTCAGCAGTACTGCGGTGGGCTGCATCGCGTTGACGATCGCGCTCGGAGGTCTAGCAGGGGTCGCCACGAACCGCGCGGCGCGTCGCGCGGTTCGTGGATGAAGACCTAACCTCCGGAGCTCAGGGACACCTCGACCTTGTAGCCGGCGCCGCCGCAGTTGGGGCATGGGTGCGCCTTCAAGCGCCCGTCAGCGGTCTTCACGCTCACGACCTTGTTGCCTCTACAGGTGTCGCATGGAACCTTGCGTACCATGACGTACCTCCTTCGAACACATTAACCGCGGGTTAAGCCATAGTCAATGACCTGCGGTTATTGTGAATCAGTTCGCAAGCTCACTAATAGCGAGCGGCGTGCCGAGTT